>MTLC01000120.1_pt9 | contig 98220 bp, 92 predicted proteins | sample 1982451 | NCBI WGS metagenome assembly MTLC01 (sample SAMN05710165, study PRJNA340218) | biofilm metagenome | isolation source: sample SPH anode biofilm adapted to +100 mV | place: USA | collected 2012-02-03
TGGCGGCACCGGCCGCGAGCCTGCCGAGCCATGCCTCGACACCGCCCGCATGTCCGGCTCCAATGACCGCGACGATGCGGTTGCCCGTGGCCGCCCATATCTTCGAGGCGATGTACCGGTCGCGCTCATCGATCAGCACTTCCTTGACGCTGGGCAGGTACTGCGCCAGTTCGCCCATCATCTCATCCAGTTCCGAACGAACCTTGAGCCGCTCTATCTCGGCGGCATCGGGCTTCTCGTTGGAGAACGCGGCACCGATCAGCTGGGCCAGCAGCTTCGCCTTGTTCCAGAAGTTGGAGCGTGCCCATGCCCGCCGGAGCGTCGTCTGCACATCGCGATCGCAGAACTGGAACGGAATGCCGGCCGCCTCGGCGGCATGGATGGCCGCGACCATCTCCTCGCCTGGCTTGACGCCCGCGTCCGCTCCCATCCTTCGCTGAAAGGCCGACAGCGCGAGGTTGGCCAGCAGGAGGAAGGCCTTGCCGTCCTTGATGATCCTGACGATGTCGGTGTTGGCCCACGCATCGGATGCGTTCATCGAACGCCAGCGCGCCTCGTCCAGTTCGACGCAGACGGTGTCGGGTGACTCGGAGGCTATGACAGCCTCGACCTCGTCGACGCTCTCCTTCGAGACATGGGCCGTCCCGACAAGCACGATGCGGCGGCCCTGGAATTCGAGCACCTTCGCGGTATCAGACATGGTAACTCCGTGCGGACAGAATGGGGACATTGCGTACGATCATCAGTGGCTGGATTGCAGGCGCGCCAGGTCAGCCTCGGCCATGCGGCGTTCCATCGTGCCGACGCGCTGGCCGTCTATCGACATCTGGACATATCGAAGGCCAAGCTCGTTCCGGCCCCGGGCAATCCAGTAGGAGCCCAGGTAGAAGAGCATGCCAGCCTTGAGATCGAGACTCTTCTCGGCACTGATCTTCAGTTCAAGTTCGGTCGTCGTATCGTTCTGGTCGAACAGCAGGCGAAGCGCCAGCCATTGGGTCGGGTTCTGCTCGCGGTTTATCTTCGCGAGGTTGCGGCCGGCGTATTCCCGGGCGGCCTTGGCATCGCCCGAGCGCAACAGCGAAACAGCCGCTGCTATATAATATTCACTATGCGCCTTTGTATAGCCGGCGGCCTTGTCGAACGCCTGGTAGGCATCCATCCAGTTGCCAAGCCGGTATGCGACAATGCCGATCGATTCAAAGGCGTACCAGTAGTCTGGATACAGGCTCGTCGACTTCTGGTAGTCGGCGAAGGCGGCCGCGTCATTGCCTTGATCCTCGTAGATGGCCGCCCGATAGACGTAGGCCAGGAAATAGTCGGGGTTCAACTTGATCGATGTGCTGAAGTCCGCCAGCGCCTGCTGCGAACGGCCGGTATCCAGGTACAGGCGGCCGCGCTCAAGATAGTTCCATGATGACTCGGGCGCCAGCTTGATGGCCGTGTTCATGTCCGCCTCGCAGTCGTCGTAGCGCCCCAGCTGGTACAGCACGCGGCTGCGATCGAGATAGGCCAAAGGCTCGCTGGGTGCTATGCCTATCGCGGTGTCAAGCGAATCCAGCGCTCCGTGCATGTCGTCCCTGCGATAGAGTACGCGGGCCTTGCCCACGAGGGCGCTGACATTGCGTGGATCCGCGGCCAGCGCCGCCGCGTACGATGCCTCGGCCCTGGTGTAGTTCTTGCCCTGATACTGGATGTCGCCCATCGCCGCCTGGGCCTCCGCGTTGGTCGGATCCTTCTTGATGATGGCCGCGATGGCGGCCTCGTGGGCCTTGTCGTTGCCGGCGAAGCGTTCCAGCTCCGCGAGCGCGAAGAGGGCGTCGGTGTTGTCGGGGTAGGCATCGAGTTCCTTGACCAGCACGGCGCGTGCCTCGTCGAGGCGCTTCATGGACAGCAGCACGGAGGCCCGCAGCACGGGATACGTCCGGTTGTCAGGGTGCGCGAGGGCCAGCGCCGCCAGCTTGCCCTCCGCCGACGCAAGATCGCCAGACTGGATCGCGCGATAGGCCGCATCAAGCTCCATGCGCTCCTTCTCGGCATCGGTCAGCGGTGCCTGCTGGCCCTGACCGCCGGCTCCGGGCAGGTTTCCGGAGGTGGAAGGTGGAGCTCCGGCACAGGCTCCCAGCAGAATCACGATGATGAGTGAGGCGACGATTGACGCCGCCGAACGGATTTTCATGGTGCGCTCCGGTCGACTGGTCGGATTCGAGCGCCATCCTAGCCGCTTTCGGTACCTTGTTCAAGCGCGGAACCCAAGGTTGCGCAATCGGGCGCAAAACTATATAGTCGTTGCGTCATGAAAATCAGCGCGTTTGGCAGAGCGATGGCTCTCGGTTTCCTTTATATAGCCCTGTTTGTACTGCTCGTCGTCGTGCAGTTCCCTTCGGCCGGTCCGATCCGTGCCGTCTCAGGCGGTGTCTCGATCAAGGGGCTGCCATCCGCCGACGGCAAGGGCCTGCGTTCCGCGGAGATCACCGCGGCGGGCCTCCGGCTCGTGTTCTCCGAACGGTACCCGCTGGTCCTGGCCGATGCCGCGGGCAAGGAACGCACGACGATACCCGCGTCATACACCACCCAGTCGAGCGGCTTCACGGTGCTGTTCGCCGATAGCTCCAGGCTCAGGATCTCTGCCGATGCCGACGGCAGGGCATCATGGGCCCTGGTGCCCGCAAGGCCGGCACAACAGGCCTATATCCGGTACGAGCTGGCGTATGGCGCCGCGCTGCTCGCTCCTGCCGAGGATGGGTCGCCACGCGTGGCTCTGGCCGGCGCCACCTATCGGATGAGCGGCGTCTTGGCGGATGCCGCCCTGCGCCGGCTCAGCATCACGGCCGGCAGGGGAACGGGGCCCACCTTCATCGCCGTGCGCGAGGTTGAGAACAAGCAGTCGGGGTCGGTGCAGTTCATAGCGCAGGCACCGCTTGACGCCGCCGCCTGGTCGAAGGAGATTGCCGACTGGAGCGACAAGGCCTGGAGCGGACTGTCGGGCTCCGGTTTCGACGCGGCCACAGGCACCTGGACCGCCGCCGCCGGGGAGGCTGGCACCTTTGATGAGGACTCGTTCATCGCCTTCGAGGCGGAGGCGATGCGCCGTGGTCGGACCGAGGCGGCCGCGGCGCTCGCCGGTGTCGTCAGGGCATCGACACGCGCGGCGACAACCTGGAAGAGCGTACCCTTCGCGGGGAGGTTGGCCGTATCGATGGCCGCCTACGAGGATGCGAATCTTGCCGATGTCAAGTCCGCCGATCGCCTTGTGCAGGCAAAATCGATAGAGCTGTTCTACAGGCCGGGCATCATCCCCTTCCTGTTCGACCGCGCCCCGTATTCACTGGCCCAGGAAGCCATGTCGCTTGCACGGACGCTCGACTTCTCCCGATCCGATCCCGTGCAGTCAATTCGGATCATCGAGGCCTACCTCGATGCCAGGGACTATGTTGGCGATGACGAGAACCCCTTCTCCAAGGCGGCCGACCTGGTCGACAAGGCCCTGACGCCGGCCATACGCAAGGCCGATGGCAAGTTCTACCTGCAGACCGCCGCCGATGGCAGCTGCGACGCCCTGACCGGACTGGCCGCCGGCAAGGCCCTGATCCGGCTGGCCGACGCCACGGGCAAACCGATATACGCGGGCATAGGGCAGAGCCTGATCCTGGGCTTTGCCAGACTGGCCGATGATTCCGGCTCGGTACCGGCCAGGGTCAGCATCACCAATGGCGTCCTGACCAGGTCGGACGAGCAGCTGAAGGCCGCGATCGCCTACCCGTACATCGTCGATACGCCGTACTATCCGCATGCCGTCAGCTTCTACAAGCAGCTGGGCCCCGGCGCGTGGGCATGGACCTGCGCATCGGCCTTCTCCGTCGTATCGAGTCCCGACCAGACAACCTACACCGCAACCTATCCGGCAGGCTCTTCACACTACGTGGCACTCTATGGCGTCAAGCCGTTCGGCCGCATACAGCTGTACGGGCTTAACTACAACATGGACGCCGCCTTCGAGAACTACAACGCCTCGGGCTACTTCTACAAGAAGGCCGCCGGTGCCATGTATCTGAAGATGCGGCACAAGAGCAGCGATGAGCAGGTGCGGCTGTTCTACTGATGGCCGGGCCGCGGCAGGCTGAGCACCGGCCCGCGTCGATATTTTGATGGATTTTCCTGTGGCCTCATCGTATACTTGCTCATGACGTGAGGATGCATAAAACAGTGGAAAACCTTTTGATCGGCAGGATGAAGGACGAATACGAGAAGCAGATTTTCGACCTCCGGCAACTGTTCGAAATATCGAAGAGCCTCAATTCGACGCTTGACTATGGCATCCTGATCGAATCGATCCTCTATACCATCATGGGACAGATGAAGGTACTCAAGGCGGCGCTGTATGCCAAGAAGGGCATCGATTCGACCAGGTTCAACCTGCACCGCAACTACAAGGGCTTCGAGATAGAGCACGACCATGACTACAGCATCGCCGAGGACGCGCCGGCCATGCGGCTGTTCGCCCGGGAGACGCGGTGCTGGAGCCTGCCTGAACTGCGGGAACGGCTGGGCAGTCTGGGTGGCCTCGAGCCGCTGGAGCCGATGGGCCCGTGCCTCGTCGTACCGCTCAAGGCAAAGGGCGTCGTCAACGGATTGATACTGCTGGGCGAACAGATCGTCAATGTCGGTTTCTCCGACTACGAGAAGGAACACCTGCTCAACATAGCGATCCTTGCATCGATAGCGATCAACAATGCCTTCCTGTTCGAGCTGACGACGACCGACATGATGACCAAGCTCAGACTGAAGCACTACTTCTACACCGTGCTGCAGGACAAGATGGAAGAGAGCGCGTTCTCCGAGAAGCCACTGTCCGTCATCATGTGCGACATAGACTTCTTCAAGCAGTTCAACGATACCTACGGCCACAGCTGTGGTGACGAGGTACTCAAGCGGGTCGCCAAGCTGATACAGTACCAGATCCGGTCGCTCGACGTGGCCGCGCGGTACGGCGGCGAGGAATTCTGCGTGATGCTGCCCGATACCGACCTGCAGGCCGCCGCGCAGATTGCGGAACGCATCAGGCGCGGCGTCGAGGAGACGGTCATCGAGTATGAAGGGCAATCGATGTCGGTCGCCCTGTCGCTGGGCGTCGCGAAGTACGATCCGGAGCGCGATGTCTCGGCCAAATCGATCATAGACCGGGCCGACAAGGCGCTCTATCGGTCCAAGCAGACGGGCCGCAACAAGGTTACGGTGGCCTCCTGATGTCTGGAGCGACCGCCAGGACGACCGCCAGAGCGACTTTGCGGTACGCCGATAGACCCCAGGCCGTCTTCGATGTCTCTCCCGTCCTGAGCATTCTGGTGGCGGCGCAGCGGGCCGGACTGCCGCTCAGGCACGACTGCGGCGGCAAGGCACTCTGCGGCACCTGCAGGGTGCGCGTCATATCCGGCGCGACGAGCCCGGTGACCGAACGCGAACGGCTGCGGCTCCTGGCGGTGGCCGCCGGAGCCGGAGAGCGGCTGGCCTGCCAGACCAGGGCCGGCTCCGACCTTGAGCTGGAGGCGGTGCTGCCGCTCGACCGGCCCGGTGCGCCGACGTAGCCCCCGCGGGTACGGCCATGATCGACAGGAACGACACCAGCTGGTGGCAGCGCGCCATCTTCTATCAGATCTATCCACGGAGCTTCCAGGATTCCAATGCCGACGGGGTGGGTGACCTGCGCGGCATCATCGCGCGTCTCGGCTATCTGACCGGGCTCGGTGTCGATGCGCTCTGGATCAGTCCCTTCTTCCGCAGCCCGATGCTCGACGCCGGCTACGACATCGCCGACTATCGTGATGTCGACCCGCTGTTCGGCACCATGGCCGATTTCATGGAGCTGCTTGCTGCCGCGCACGAGCGGGGCCTTCGGGTGGTGATCGATCTGGTCGTCAACCATTCATCCGATCAGCATCCATGGTTCGTTTCCGCACGGTCATCGATCGATGACCCGAAGCACGACTGGTATATCTGGCAACCGATGACCGACACACGGCCGCCCAACAACTGGGTCAGCCTGTTCGAACATCGATCGGCCTGGTACCCGAACGAAGCGACCGGCGAGTGGTACCTGGCCACCTTCACGAGGCATCAGCCTGAGTTCAACTGGCGCAATCCCGAACTCAGACAGGCCATATACGACATCGCCCGCTTCTGGCTCGATGCCGGAGTCGATGGCTTCAGGATGGATGTCGCCACCGCCTATTTCAAGGACAGCCAGTTTCGATCCAACCCGTTCAGCTGGAACCTCAACCCGAACCTCCTGCAGCACCACCGGTACGACCGTAACCAGCCGGAAGTGCACGCCGTGTTCAGGGAGTTCCGAGCAATGGCTGACTCCTATGGCGACCGCGTGCTGATAGGAGAAACCCACGGCCAGGATGCCGCGCTGGCGGCGTCGTGCCATGGTGACCACGATGACGAGCTGCACATGGCCTTCAATTTTGACTTCCTGCGCAGCCCCTGGGGAGCCCGTCCCTTGTCGGAATCGGTCCGGCGCTGGTACCGGGCCCTGCCCGCCGGCGCCTGGCCCAACTTCACGCTCTCCAACCACGACCAGAAGCGACACTACTGGCGGTATCGCGCCGGCTCGTACACCGATGCGCGAGCGCGCGTCGCCGCGGCGCTCCTGCTGGGGCTTCGCGGTACCCCATTCCTGTACTATGGTGAGGAACTGGGCATGGACTGCCAGCGTTTGCCGCGCTCCAGCCTGCAGGATCCGCTCGGCCGGTCCACCTGGCCGCTGCCATTCGGGCGTGATCCGGAGCGCACGCCGATGCAATGGAACGACTCGGCCTTCGCCGGCTTCAGCGTGACGGCCCCCTGGCTGCCGGTCAACCGCGACTATCGGCGCCGGAATGTGGCGACAGAGGAGGCCAAGCCCGATTCGCTGCTCGCCTGGTACAAGGCCCTGATCGCCCTCAGAAAGGCGGAACATGCCATGCAGTCGGGCGGCATCGCATGGCTGGATGCCCCGGTCGACGTGATGGCCTGGACAAGGACGCTCGGCCCGCGCCGCATCGATGTGGTGCTCAATTTCGGCGCGCGTGCCAGGACCGTACGCCTGGCCGGAGGCACCGTCTGTCTTGGCACCAGGGCCACCGCCGGCACCGGCATGGCCGCAGGCGATTACCGGCTTGGCCCCTATGAGGTGCTGATCATCGCAGAAGCAGCTGCGCAGCAGTGAGCGGCCGTCAGACCCGCAAGGAGGTTTACAGATGCAGACACTCGAACCAGGACTCACCGGACAACGGTCGCTGATCGTCGAAGAGCGCCATACCGCGGGACACCTCGGTTCCGGCGGCGCGCCCGTCTATGCCACGCCCATGATGGTACTGGCCATGGAAGAGGCGGCGCTCGCCGCGGTTGACCCGCTGCTTGAGCCCGGCACGGCGACGGTCGGATACAGCCTGGACATCAAGCACCTGGCCGCGACACCGATAGGCATGCGCGTCACGGCGACCGCCACCCTGCAGTCGATCGATGGCAAGATGCTGACCTTCAGCGTGGAAGCGAGGGACGAGCGGGAACTGATAGGCAAGGGCACGCACATCAGGGCCGTCATCGACCTGGAGCGCTTCAAGGCCAGGCTGGCGACCAAGATCGCGTCGGGCTCCTGAGGCGCCCGCTCGTGAGGCTGATGCCGCGGACACTCGGCAACGTCCTGGCGGTGGTCGAACTGCGGACCAAACTCGTCTCGGCATCGACGCTGATGCTGGCAACCCTGTACGTCTCGTGGCGCCACGCGCCGCCACGCGCCTACTCGCTCGTGCTGATGTGGCTGGCGACGCTCGCCGTGGACATGGGCACCACCGCCTTCAACAACTACTTCGACTACTGGCATGGGACCGACCGGTTCCACAAGGTGGACGAACCGGACAAGGTCGTCGCCCGCGCCGAGGTGGAGCCCGGCTTCGCCTTCTGGGTAGCCTTCTGGTGCTTCGCCGCCGCCATCATTCTGGGCCTGCTGATCGCGCTGGCAGGGAAGCCGTGGGTCATACCCGCCGGCGCGGCCTGCATGCTGGTCGGGTTCCTCTATACCGGCGGCCCTATCCCCATATCCAGGACTCCCTTTGGCGAACTGGTCGCCGGCACCTGTCTGGGGCCGGCGCTCTTCGCCATAGCGTGCGGCGTATGGTCACTGCCGCTCGATGCCGGCGTCCTGATAGCGGCGCTGCCATCATGCCTCTGGATAGCCGCGATACTCGCCGTCAACAACACCTGCGATATCGAGGGCGACAGGCTGGCGGGCCGCAGGACCTGGGCGGTCATCACCGGCCGGCGCACCGGCGAGCGTACCGTCATGCTGCTGGGGCTGGGCGCCCAGATCACCGGCATTCTGGCCGGCCTGCATGGCTACCTGCCGCGACTCGCCTGGCTGACCATGACGGCCGGCAGCCTGCCGATAGCGCTGGTCATGATATCGATGCACCGGAGGGGCTTCTCGCATGCGACCAAAGGTCCAAATATGCGGCGCATACTCCTGTGCCTCCTGCTCGCCACCGCCTCACTCGCGTGTGGCTACATATCGTGATTGCCAGATATTGATTCCATCCATATACTGAAGGCCATTGGTGCCATCAAACCGGTACCGCAAAGGAGCAACCATGGCCGATCTCAGCACGACCTTCCTTGGTCTATCACTCAAGAACCCCGTACTCATAGCATCATCGGGCCTCACCTCTACCGTAGAGGGCGTCAAGCGGGCCGCACAGGCCGGTGCCGGCGCCATCGTGCTCAAATCGCTGTTCGAGGAACAGCTGCGGGCGGAGCTCGCGCCGATAGACTCCGGGGCCGGATCGCATCCGGAGGCGGACGCGTTCCTGGCCGGCATGGGCATGAACCAGGGCACGGCCGAATACATCAAGCTGGTGCAGGATGCCAAGCGGGCCGCGGGTGTGCCGGTCATTGCCAGCGTCAATTGTTCGGGCGACTCATTCTGGATCGACTTTGCGAAACAGATAGAATCAGCGGGCGCGGACGCCATCGAACTGAACATCGGCATCGTACCGACCGATACGGCGATCCAGGCCGCCGCCATCGAAGACGGCATCGTCTCGCTGGTCGGTGCGGTTGCCAGGGCCGTCAGAATTCCAGTCTCCGCCAAGCTCGGCGCTTCCTACACGAACTTCGGCAACATCGCCTCCCGGCTGTCCAGGGCCGGAGCCCGCGGCCTGACGCTGTTCAACCGTTTCTACCGGATGGACGTCGACCTGGACACGATGAGCCTGTCGGCTGGCCCGGCCCGCGGCGGCCCCGAGTCATACTTTGACAGCCTCCGCTGGATATCGTTGCTCGATGGACGGGTCGACGCCGAACTGTGCGCCTCGGGCGGCGTCTACGATGGCGCAACCGCGCTGCGGCTGATAGCCGTTGGCGCGCACGCGGTGCAGCTGTGTTCGGCGGTGTATGCCAAGGGCTATGGCGCGATAACGACGGTGATCGACGAGATGGGCAACTGGATGGACGCACGTGGCATCAAGAGCCTGTCAGACATACGCGGCCGCCTCGCGCGCCGGAATTCCGACACACCGGAGCTGTACGGCCGGCTTCACTACATCAAGGCGCTGACCGGCCAGTCCTGACCCTCAGCGGACGTCGATCGTCATGATGATGCGGTCGACGTCGCGTCCCGGCCGGTGCTGGATGGAGGGCGCAATGGTGCGGCACATGGTGAGCCCGAGCCCGCGCCACCTGCGCTGGCCGGTGTTGAACCGCGGCGGCGGGGTCGGCTCGCTGTTGACCACCTGCGCAAAAGCGGCGAAATCCGGATGGCTCTCGACGAAGAATCCGAGCGTCAGACCCGAGGCGCGCTTCCTGACCAGCACGACGACGCCGGCCGGCCCGATCTCGCCATGCGTCAGCAGGTTATCGAGTATCTCGTCGCCGGCGACGATCAGCGCGCAGGCCTGGCGGCTGGACAGAAAGCCGAGCGATCGCACGAAACTGTCGTACTCGTCGAACGCCAGCGGACCGGGCATGACGGTTCGACGCGCCTTGGTTGCGGTGACGGCTGGCGGACGGACCGAGCGGGGTATGGCTATGTTCGACACGGTTGCATCATCCGATTACGCGAGTGCCGGAAGTTCCTTGAGGGAAGGAGCGGTCGGGAATCTGTCGGCAAAGCCGGTCGACTCGATGGCGAGGCGCACAACCTCCGACGGCGAGACGATGATGAACCGCTTGCCGGCGGTCTCGGCATCCTCGACGGCAGCCAGCAACACCCCGATGCCGGCGCTCGTCATCGAGGTGACCCCCGACAGGTCGGCCGCGATATGCACCCGCCCCGCATGCAGCATGGTCTTCTCCTGCAGTTCATTGAAGGTATAGCTGTTGATCGGGCCATGCACGGAGAGCACGGTCCAGGGGCCGCGCTCGCTGGCCTCTATGCTGATTCCAGTCATTGTTTCTTCTCCTTCGGCCGACCCGCATAATCGATCGCCACGATCGTTATATCATCATCGAGCCGTCCGCCCGTAAACGCGCCGGCCGACTTCCCTATCGCGTCGACGACCTCCGACGGACTCGATTTCTTGTTCTCTGCCAGAATCCGGACCAGGCGCTCCTTGCCATAGTGGTCACCACGGACACTCTCCGCCTCGAGGATGCCATCCGTGGTAATCAGGACTCGGGAGCCGGGCGGCAGGACCAGGCGTCTCGTCTTCAGGTATGGCTCGATGTTCTTCACGAAGCCAAGCATCTTGCCCTCGCCCTGCGCCTCGATGATCGAATCAAGGCCTGGCGAGGTGAACAGCATCGCCGGAATTCCGCAGTTGATGAAGTATATCGAGCCCTTGTCCAGCGCCAGGAATCCGAACATCCCCGAGAAGAAGGTACCGCGGGGCAGACGTTCCTTTATGAAGGTGTTTGTCCGTGACACCAGTTTTATGAAATCCTTTTCTTCACGCAGCAGGGTCCGTATGATCGACTTGAGGATGACCATCGACATGCTCGCGTTGAGTCCCTTGCCCGACACGTCGCCGACCACGAAGAACCAGCGGTGCTCCGATATGCGTACCGAATCGAACAGGTCGCCGCCCAGCCGCCGTGGCGACTCGCTCTTGACGGCGACGGTGACACCCTCATGCTCGATCGGGTCGATGTGTTCCTGTATCGATCTGATGATCTGGTCGGCCAGGCCGATTTCCTGCTCCACCGTCTCCAGCAGCGATTCTCTGGCCACGTGGCGCGCGTAATACGCTATGACGAACAGCTTGCCGTGCACGGCATCGAAGGCCGCGTAGTCAAGCGCGTCGTAATCGGCACCCGATGTCTTCGGACCAAAGGCGAACAGGCCGACGACGCGTCGACCTTCCTTGGCTATGATCATCGCCTCGGCGCCCAGTGCGTCGAAGAACGCGAGCAATTGGGCCTTCACATCCGCAAAGATGCGGTCGGCCACGACATCGGTCTTCAGGATGGCGCGCCGCTCCACCGAGGCAAGAGCCTCGAGCACGGGCGAGCCGGACGGCGTGATGAGCGTGTCGATGTCGTCCGGAAAGATACGGCGCAGGTCGCCGGAGTCATCCTCGGAGAAGGCGGCGAACCAGGAGCAGCCGAAGACCTCGGTCATGACGGCGGAGACTTCCTTGAGCGCGGCCTCGCGTCCGGCGGACAGGTCGACGTGCGCTATGGCCGATTCCAGCTCCTCGCGGGCCGATTCGTCGCGCTCGGTGCCGATGCGGCCACGGGCAAACGATTCGGCCCAGCGGCCGAAGACCAGGAAGACGGCGGCGCCTCCGATGATCGCCATCACCGGCGCCGTGCCGCGGAACAGCTGTATCGCGCCGACACCGATCGCTACCGGCAGGCCGAAGGCCAGCAGAATCACGGACCACACCCCGACCGCCCTCACGATGCCGCGCGTCTGGAACACCCGCGTCGACGAGAACGCGTACGAGGTGGCCAGCACCGAGACGATGCCGTTCGACGCGGCGAGCGGATAGAGCATGGCGAAGCGTGATGATGGCGACAGGATCGCCATCGTGAATCCCCAGACCACGTTGACCAGCAGCCCGACACCCATGACCCAGAGATGCTGGCTGTAGACGCGGCTCTTGATCATGATGGCGCGGGCAATCATCACGACGGCCGCCAGCACGGCCAGCCCGCCGCCGGCATAGGCCAGGATGAAATACGAGTCGCCCTCGAATCGCACCAGCTCCAGCTGCAGTCGTTTTACCGCGACCAGATAGGAATCGGTAAAACCGATGAACCATATCGCGGCGATGCCGACCACGACCAGGGCCATGTCGAGCGGCAGCAGACGCTTGTCATACGGATAGGCGAAGGCGAGCCGCAAAAACGCCAGGTACGATACCAGCGCCCCGGCGCCCGCCAGCCGCAGCATCATCAGTGCGGTGTCACGGTAATCGGCGGCGAGCAGGTAACCGACATTCAGAAGCATCGCGTACGCTATTGCGGCATAGGCCGCGAACCTGAAGACCCGCGCCGACGTGCCATGGTTCTTGATCCGCACCATCGTCACGAGCATGATAAGTGCGGCCAGCCAGGTAAAAAGCGTCAGTCCCATAGCCGTCCTACCTTGACCGTGAGTATCGTGATGTCATCGCGCAGCTTCTTGTCGGCCACCCAGGTCTCGCCGAGTGTCGCAAGCCTGTCGACCAGTTCGTCGGCGGTCGTATCGAGCGAGCCGTTCATCAGCTTGGTGAATTCGGGAGATTGATCGATCGCTATGCCATCGGCATTGACGATCTCGGTCAGACCGTCGGTCGTCAGCACGAGCACGTCATCGGTGCGCAGCTCGATGTCCTCGACCTCGACACTGTCGATGGGCACCAGTCCGACGATGCCGCAGGTCGAACCGAGCCGCCTGATGACGGGCCCCTTGATGGTTCTGACGACCAGGAATTGCTCGGGCATGGCCGCGTTGACATAACGCAGCCGTTTCGAGCCCACGTCGACCAGGCCAAGGAACAGCACGGTGTACTTGTCCTCGAAGCCCATGCCGCGAATCGCGTCATCGCAGGCGCGTATCAGCCCTGCCAGGTCGGTCTTGTCGTTGGCCGCGCGTATCGTGTTGATCACGATGCCCATCACGAGCGCCGCACCGAGTCCCTTGCCCGACACATCGCCCATCACCAGCAGCGTCCTGTCGTCATCGAGCCTGATGGCGTCGTAGTAGTCACCAGAGACGTTGACGAGCGGCCGCCAATAGGCGGCGAGCGACAGTTTGGGCTGCTCGGGCAATACCTCGGGCAGGAACGAGCGCTGCGTGTCCGCGATCTGGCTCCATTCCTTGGTCAGCGCCGCGATATCGAACAGTCTGGCTACCGTCAGGACGCGGTCGAAGAATATCAGCAGCTCGCCATAGAGCACGCGAAACGCATCCTGGTCGACGTATGGACAGACGCGCGTGAATACGAAGAAGTAGTAGCCCTTGCAGAAGATGAAGAAGCCGCGGGCACCATCGTTGTTCACCGTCAGGTTGAAGGCACTGTCGATGAAGACGAGACCCTCCGACAGCTCACGGAAATTGCGCTTCAGCGTCGGAACCAGGCCAGGATCGGCGGTCAGGGCCGCCGGGCTGGCATAGAGCACATCCCAGGTGTTGCTCCTGATCAGCACGACCGACGCGTCGAGCGACTTCTCCAGGCTCTCCCTGATCGCCGCGACAAACTCGGGCATCGTGAAGCAGGTCCGCACGCGTTCGACGAAATCGGCTACCAGGCCGGTCGTACCCTGACCCAGTATCGTATGGTACAGTCGATTGTCGAGCGACACGAATATGCCGCGCCGCGCCGCGAACAGGATCAGGAAGGTGATTCCGGCCGCGACCGCTGTGCCCACAAAGCCGGCGCCTACGGTAGCGGCGAATATGAAGCCTCCGAACATGACCGCCGCAATCGACCATGTCGAGGCCGAAGTCAGGGTTCGGGCTCTGCGATAATCCAAATGCTACGCTCCTGTATCCTGCAAGAATCTGGAAGCCCTATGGTCGCATGGCCGCGAACCGCTGTCAATCGAAGCTTTGTGCCGCACCGCGTCGATCATCGCTGTTCCCACTTGATGAAGAATTCGACTGGATGCTCCAGGACGAGGGCGTCGAGGGCGCGGACCGAGAATTCGGCACGCGTGCGGTCCGAGCGCGACGGGGCGACGCCTGAAGACTCGATGATCGGGCCCGGGGTCCGCATCGTCACGGCGATGCCCAGTCCATCGATCGCCTGAACCGCGGCCGTGCCGAGCAGCCCGGCCAGCATCGATCGATATTCGGCCACGGTAACCGGGTTATCATACAGCGCGGGGGGCTGCAGCGCCTCCAGAAGGTCCGGATCGATGCCGGGAAAGAGGCCGGCGATGGCGGCGGCGCTGCCGCGACGCAGGCTCAGTCTCAGCGACGCCCAGCCCGTACCGTGACGATATTCCAGAGCCTCGGCCAGCCTGCGGTCACCGGCCAGCAGCGTATCCAGATCAGCCACGCGGAACGCGCCGCGGTACGAGCGCGGCCCCGAGACGGCCGACTCGTCGACGACGATGCCGCGGGCGCGCACCGAGGCCGCGACGGCTCCCGCATTGAACAGCGGGACCTCGCCGCCCGCCGAGGCAGTCCCGGAGGCGGCGAATTGCCTGATCCTGGCCTCCACGGCGGCGGGCACGTCGACCCGCATCGACAGCAGGGCCGAGCGGTCGGCTCGAATGGCCAGATCGGCCGCCGCCCCGCACGAGCCCAGGACGAGCGACAGCGCGATGGCGCTCGTCGCCGCCAGCAGGCGCGAAGCAAACCTCTGTCCAGCATTCATCATGCCTCCCCTGGCACCATACGGCGTATGGCTCAGGACGCCAGTATAGCAACCTGCGGCTTGCCATGAACAGCCATGCCATCGAAAGCGAAATATTCTTTTTCACTTTTTTGTTGCGGGTTGAAATATTATGCCATATACTGAGCTCGAAAACTGGAGGCATGACGCGATGAAGAGCTCAGGATCAGAGGTGGGCTTCAGGGCAGATTACGCATCGAGAGCCGAACACCTGGTCATCGGCATCATGTCTGGAACATCGCTCGATGGCGTCGATGCCGCACTGGTCAGGATAGGTACCACCCCGGACGGCGCGGTGGCTTCGGTCAAGCTGCTGGCGCACGCATACATACCCTATTCGGAAGCGATGCGGACCCAGGTAGACAGGCTGTGCTCACCCCAGACCGCGCGCATCGACGACCTGACCTACGTGCACTTCGGCCTGTCGGAGTGGTATGCCAGGAGCGTCGAGCTCGTGCTGCGCGAGGCCGGACTCGGTGCTGACGCGGTCGATGCCGTATCGATGCATGGACAGACTGTCTGGCACGCGCCGGTTGCCCGCGCCTTTCCCGGCCCCGACGGCGACCTGCCCGTCAAGGGCACCCTGCAGCTCGGCTCCAGTGCCGTACTGCGCGAACGGTGCGGCATACCGGTCATATCCGACCTGCGCTCCCGCGACATGGCTGCCGGCGGCGAAGGCGCGCCCCTTGCCCCGTACATCGACGCTCTGCTCTTCGGCTCCAGGACCGAGGGGCGCATCGTGCAGAACATAGGCGGCATCGGCAACGCGACGGTGCTGGTGCCCGCGGCTGCCCAGGCCGACATCCTGGCCTTCGACACGGGACCTGGCAACATGCTGATAGACGCGGTCGTGATGGCCGGAACCAGAAATGCGGAGCGCTACGACGACGGTGGCCGCCATGGAGCACGCGGCACCGTCTCGGAAGCGCTGGTGGCCAGTCTGATGCAGGATGAGTATTTCGCCCGCAAGCCGCCGAAGAGCACCGGCCGCGAGGTGTATGGCCAGGCCTTTACCCGCGAATTCCTGCGCAACGCCGATGGGCTGGGGCTTTCATTCGAGGACCGCGTGGCCACGGCCACGGCCTTTACCGCCGAGTCGATAGCGGCCGCGTACAGGGATTTCATACTGCCGGCAACATCGATAGCAAGGGTCATCGTCGCGGGCGGCGGAGCGATGAACGCCACCCTGCTCAGGATGCTGGGCCAGCGTCTGCCCGTGGGCATCGAGGTGACGACGACCGCCGCCTTCGGTGTGCCGGACCAGGCCCGCGAGGCAATGGCCTTCGCGATGCTCGGTCATGAGTCGCTGATGGGCAGGCCGGGCAATCTGCCGGCGGTAACCGGTGCCCGCAGCCCTGTAATCCTCGGCTGCCTGACACTATGATTCTTGGTTGCACACGTATTCTATAGAGGAGGCTCGAATGAAAAGACAATCGATCATGCTCATTGCCCTGCTGGCAGTGACCCTGTTCGGCGCGGCCGGCGCCTTTGCGGCCCCGGCTGCCCAGGCAGTACTCACGATTGGCGTCGATCAGGAGGCGGTCGGCATCGATCCGCACATCGTCACGGCGTTCTCGTCAATGCGCCGCATCGACCTCCTGTACAATCGCCTGGTGCGGCTCGATGACAACTTCGTCGTCGTGCCCGATCTGGCTGAATCATGGGACGTCCCGAACAACGTCACCTACATCTTCCACCTGCGCAAGGGCGTCACGTTCCACAATGGCCGGGAGCTGACCGCCGACGACGTGCAGTATTCACTGCAGCGCATCCTGGACCCGAAGACCGCCTCTCCTGGCAGGTCATACATCTCGCTGATCACCTCGATAGACATCGTCGACCGCTACACGGTCAAGCTGAACCTGAGCGCACCGCTCGCCTCGCTGCTCGATGGCCTGACCTCGAACAACTGCTCGATCGTCGCGAAGGAGGTCGTAGAAGCCAACGGCAACCTGCAGAAGGTCGATGGCGGCACCGGCCCCTTCATGCTCCAGGAGTGGATTCCTGACAACTCGATGACGCTCGTCAAGAACGCCAGCTACTTCGAGAAGGGCGCCCCCTATCTGGACAAGGTCATATTCCGCGTCATACCGGAGCAGGCCTCGCTGCTCGCCGGCGTCAAGTCCGGCGACATCGATCTGGCCACCATCAGCGATGGCGCGACCATCCGGCAGGCCAGCAAGGACTCCAAGGTCGTCGTGATGAGCAAGCCCGGCCTGAACATGCGCATCTTCAGCTTCAACACGACGAAGAAGCCGTTTGATGACGTGCGCGTCCGCCAGGCGCTCGCGATGGCATTGAACCGCACCGAGATCCTGGGTATTGCCGAATTTGGCATGGGCAAGCCGACCGGACCGGTGCCGGTCGCCGCGACCCAGTGGGCCATACCGGTCGCCAGGCTGCCCTTCGCCACCCCGGATATCGCGAAGGCGAAGAAGCTGCTCGCCGATGCCGGCTACCCCAAGGGCTTCAGCTTCAAGATCACCTGCTCCGCCACCTACGAAGGCGGACTCGCCGTCGCGCAGGTCGCGCAGGAAGAACTGAAGAAGATTGGCGTCACGGCCGAGCTCGAGGTCGTCGAGTGGGGCGTGTACATCGACAAGTGGGTCAAACGCGACTTCGAGACGATGATAGAGCTGCGCGGCGGCTCGGGCGAGCCCGACCGCTTCCTGTACCGGACCTTCTATAGTACCGGTGGGGTGAACAACTTCCTGTTCAAGGACGTCGAGGTTGACAAGTACCTCGACCTGGGCCGGACCCAGACCGCCCTTGCCGACAGGAAGGCGAGCTATGACAAGCTCCAGACCCTGCTGACGGAGAAGGCACCCGCCATCTTCCTGTACTGCCCCAACGAGAACCAGGTGATGGGCAAGCAGGTATCTGGCTTCAAGCTGGTCGGCAATGGCAGTCTATTCTATGTGACCTATACCAAGGTCAAGCGCTGACGAATCCGGTCCGGCCCCGATCGGGGCCGGACCATGTACTCAGAATCCCGGAGTCCTACGTGTTCAGATACATAGCCAAGCGGCTCTTGTCGCTCATTCCCGTCCTGTTCGGCGTCTCCATCATCGTCTTCTTCCTGGTCCGGCTGATTCCCGGCTCCGCCCTGGAGATGTACATGGGCACCCAGGTCGAGGCGACTCCCGAACAGATGGTGGAGCTGCAGCGCATCTTTGGGGAGGACAAGCCGGTTCCGGTGCTCTACATCGAGTGGCTGGGCCGGATACTCCAGGGCGATTTCGGTTATTCCCTCAGAACGGGTCGTCCCGTGCTGCCGGACATCCTGTCACGGTTGCCGCTCAGCCTGGAACTGACCCTGCTGTCGCTCGCGCTGGCCCTGCTCATCGGCATACCGCAGGGCATACTCTCTTCGCTCAAGAAGAACCCATTCAGCGACGTGCTGAATCGTGTGCTGGGCCTTCTGGGCCTGTCGCTGCCGCAATTCTGGCTCGCCTCGCTGATGGTGCTTGCCTTTGCCAACTTCAATGGCTGGATACCGATGGGCAACTACATCAAATTCTCGGTTGACCCGATCAGGAACCTGCGCATGCTGTTCCTGCCATCGCTGGCCATAGGCATTGGCCTGGCCGCCGTCATCATGCGCTACACGCGCAACAGCATGCTCGAGGTGCTGCAGATGGACTACATCCGCACCGCCAAGGCCAAAGGCCTGACCAGGCGTGTCGTCATTCTCAGGCACGCCCTCAAGAATGCCATACTTCCCGTCATTACCGTGGCGGGTTTCAATACAGGCTACCTGCTCGGTGGAGCCATCGTGATAGAGGAAGTCTTCGCGCTGCCTGGCATGGGGCGGCTCGCGCTCTATGCCATCTATCAGCGCGATTACCCGGTGATACAGGCGATCGTGCTGATGATCGCGACCATATTCGTGCTGGTGAACCTGGTCACCGACCTGATATACGCGATGGTCGATCCGCGCATCAGGCTGGAAGACGGCGGGAGATGAACATGCGATCGAACAGTCTGACCCGGAACAGCATCGTCATGACGGGCCTTGCCATCATAGGCGTGTATCTTGCCATCATGGTTGTATCCACCTTCTGGTTGCCGTTTGATCCGGTCTCGATGGATACCGACCACATCCTGGAGGCGCCGTCGCTGGCGACCGGCCACCTCTTCGGCACCGACGAGTTCGGCCGCGACATCCTTTCCAGGATCATGAAGGGCAGCACGATATCGCTGATCATCAGCGTGGCCGCGACGCTGCTTGGCACGCTGGTCGGTACCTTCATGGGCGTCTGGGCCGGATATCTGGGCGGCCGCTGGGACAATGTGCTGATGCGACTGGCCGATGTGCTGTTCTCGTTTCCGTCGCTGCTGCTGGCCATATTCGTGATGGCCATTCTTGGCGAGAAGACATTCAATGTGGTCATAGCGATAGGCATCGTCTACATTCCGCAGTTCGCGCGCATCAGCCGGGGCGCCATCCTGACCATCAAGTCGAGCGAGTTCATCAAGGCGGCCAGGTCGAACGGCGCCAGCTCCGGCTTCATATTGCGCAAGCATCTCCTGCCCAACATCCTGGTGCCGCTGATCGTACAGGTATCGCTGTCGCTGTCGGTCGCGATACTGCTGGAATCGTCGCTGAGCTTCCTGGGGCTCGGCGTACAGCCACCGGCGCCATCGTGGGGCAACATGCTGTCGGGCGCCCGCAAGGTGATGGTCCTGGCGCCATGGACGGCCATATATCCGGGCATCGCCATCGTGCTCCTTGTGCTGGGGTTCAACCTGCTCGGTGATGGACTCCGCGACATTCTCGATCCGCGCCTGCGGAATGTGCGATAGGCGGCCACATGAACAACGACAGCATACTGCGTGTAGAGGGCCTTCTGACCCAGTTCAGCACCGAGCACGGCCTCGTCAAGGCGGTGGACGGCGTATCGTTCGACCTGCGCCGCGGCGAAACCCTGGGTCTGGTCGGCGAATCCGGATCCGGCAAGTCGGTAACGAACCTGTCCATCCTGCGGCTTATCCAGAGCCCGCCGGGCAAGATTGCCGGCGGCAGCGTGATATTCGACGGCCGCGACCTGGTCAAGGCGACAGAAGAGGAAGTACGCGTCCTGCGCGGCAAGAACATATCGATGATATTCCAGGACCCGCTGACATCGCTCAACCCGGTGCTGCGCATATCCCTGCAGATAGCGGAGGCGCTGCAGCTGCATCACGGTCTGGGTCGCCGGGAAGCCAAGGCCAGGGCCATCGACATGCTGCGGCTGATAGGCATTCCTGATCCGGAGCGCCGGGCCGATGACTACCCGCACCAGTTCTCCGGCGGCATGCGCCAGCGCGTGATGATCGCGATGGCCCTGTCATGCAAACCGGAGATACTGATAGCCGACGAACCGACGACCGCCCTCGACGTGACCATCCAGGCCCAGATCCTCGATCTGATCAAGAACCTCTCGGCCAGAGACCAGACCGCGGTCATCATGATAACCCACGACCTTGGCGTGGTCGCGGGCATGTGCGACTACATATGCGTGATGTACGCCGGCCGCATCGTCGAGAAGGCCGCCGTCGACGACCTCTTCTACGACCCCAAGCATCCATATACACGCGGCCTCCTCGATTCAATTCCGCGGGCCGACAGATCCGGGCCGGCGCGGCTGTACTCGATTCCTGGCGCTCCGCCAAGCCTGTACGACATGCCCGAAGCCTGTCCCTTCAATCCCCGCTGCGCCCACGCGATGGACATCTGCCGCAGGGCCTACCCGCCCGAGGTGGCCATGGACGGCGCATCGCCGCGAACCGTCAGCTGCTGGCTCCACGCCAAGGAAGGCACCGCATGAACACCGATGACAGGCTCCTCGAGGTAACCGGCCTGAAGGTCCACTTCCCGATAGAGAAGGGCATCGTGTTCAGGCGCAACGCCGGCTGGGTCCGCGCCGTCGACGGCGTCGATTTCAGCATCCGGAAGGGCGAGGCGCTGGGGCTGGTTGGCGAATCCGGTTGCGGCAAGTCGACCACGGCGATGGCGGTGGCCCAGCTGCAGCCCCGTACCGCAGGCACGATCAGGATGTCGGGCATCGACCTGGCCAGCCTGACGCCTCGGGACCTGCGCGCGGCCCGCAAGGACTTCCAGATCGTGTTCCAGGACCCATACTCGTCACTCGACCCGCGGCAGCAGGCCGCCGACATCATCGCCGAGCCGATGCGCATCTTCGTGGGCAACGGCCTTCTGGACATGAGCGAGGCGGAAATACGCGCCAGGACGCTGGCGCTGATGGACCGGTGTGGCCTTGCCTCGTCATTCGCGAACCGCTATCCGCACGAGTTCTCCGGCGGACAGCGTCAGCGCATCGGCATAGCGCGGGCCCTGGCGCTCAACCCCAGGCTGGTCATTGCCGACGAGCCGGTTTCGGCCCTCGACGTCTCCATCCAGTCGCAGATACTGAACCTGCTCAAGGACCTGCAGCAGGACCTCGATCTGACCTTCCTGTTCATAGCGCACGATCTGGCGGTGATCGAGTATTTCTGTACGACCATCGCGGTGATGTACCTCGGGCGCATCGTCGAGACGGCCAGCTCGGCGACGCTCTCGTCATCGCCGCTGCACCCCTACACCAGGGCGTTGCTGTCCGCGGTGCCGCTGCCCGACCCGATCAAGGAGCGGGGTCGACGACGGATCATCCTGAAGGGCGACGTACCATCGCCCAGTGTCGTGCACCAGGGCTGTCCCTTCCGCGAACGCTGTCCCGAGGCCATGGATCGATGCGCGCTGTCACCACCCGAGCTCAAGCCGGTCGCGACCGGCCACGATGTCTCCTGCTTCCTGTATCAGGATTCGTGATGTCAGGCATAAAGCACCAGACACCGCTCAACCCGGTCATGATCCGGCCCATGACCGCCTCGGACGCCGCCCCCTGCGCGGCGATAGTCTGCGACTCGATCATAGGCGAGCGCTATGGCTTCAGTCCCGAACCGATGGCGCGCACCCTGACGGCCGCCATCGAGTCCGGCGGCGAGCTGTTCGTCGCGCAGGTGGCAGACGCGGTCGCCGGCTTCGCCTGGATAGACGCGCGCGGCGCCTTCTCGTCGGCACCGTACCTGCGGCTGATAGCCGTCGGCGAGGTGGCGCGCGGCTCGGGCGTCGGCGCGGCCCTGCTGGCCGAGTTCGAGGCCAGGACGGCCGCCATCGGCCGCGACTGGTGCCTGCTGGTTTCTGACTTCAACCAGTCGGCCCAGAGCTTCTATGAGAAGCACGGCTACACGCGCTCAGGCGCGCTGCCCGACTTCGCGCGGCCCGGCATCACCGAGATACTGATGGTCAAGAGGCGCGTGCCACCCCGTTCCTGACCGGAACCGACAGAATCCACTTGCCGCCAATCGCCTATTTGTGCACACTTATTGCATACTAGTGGTTGCCCTGCGGAGGATATCGAAATGACCGAACGTACCCCATGGAAATTTCTGGACGAATATCGCGGCATCGCGTTCCCGGGAATATGGCCCACGCTTCCCGAACTCTTCAGGATTACCGCATCGCGATATGCCGACCGCGCCTGCTTCACGGTCTATGATCCCGACCGGGTATCGCTGACCTTTGCCCAGACTCTGGCCGCGATAGAACGCCTGGCTGCCTTTCTGGCATCCGAAGGCATCAAACATGGCGACAAGGTAGCCGTGACGGGCAAGAACAGCCCGGAGTGGGCCGTCTCATACCTGGCGGTGCTGTTCGCCGGCGCCATTGTCGTGCCCATCGATTACCAGATCAGGCATGAAGAGATGGAAGCGATCATCAAGGCATCGGACGCCGTGGCGATATTCGTCGATGAAGAGAAGTATGACGCGATAGACCCCGGCAAGCTCGGGCTGCGGTCGCGCTGGTCACTGTCCAGGCGCAAGCCCGGCTACTGCTACGATCTGCAGGCGAAGGCACCGGCGGGCACGATCGCCGCTCCACTCGAATCGGACCTGGCCGCGATACTCTTTACCAGCGGCACGACGGGCACGCCAAAGGGCGTGATGCTGACCCACTCGAATTTCGTGTCCGACTGCTTCCTGGCGCAGGGCAACCTCAGCATCTATCATACCGATGTCTTCTACGCGCTGTTGCCCATCCACCACTCATACACGATGCTCGCCGTCTTCATCGAGGCCATCTCCGTCGGTGCGGAGATAGTCTTTGGGCAGCGGATGGTCACCAAGGCCATTCTGAAGGACCTCAAGGAGGCCCGAGTCACGATGTTCCTCGGCGTGCCGCTCCTCTTCAACAAGCTGCTCGCCGGCATCATGAAGGGTATCAGGGAGAAGGGCATCGTCGTCTATGGCCTGATCCGGTTCCTGATGGGCGTCTCCGGGTTCATCAAGAAGGTCTTCAAGGTCAATCCTGGCAAGACGATGTTCGGCTCCGTGCTGGACAAGGCCAGCCTCCGGACCATACGGATATGCATTTCTGGCGGCGGTCCGCTCGCGCCGAGCGTGTTCAGGATGTACAACCAGCTGGGCATCGACTTTGTGCAGGGCTATGGCCTGACCGAGACCAGCCCGATCATCACGCTGAACCCGACCGAGGCGTACAAGGAAGAGAGCGTCGGCAAGGTCGTGCCGCAGACCGAAATGCGCATCATCGACCCCGACAGCGAAGGTCGCGGACAGATCGTGGTCAAGGGATCGATGGTGATGCAGGGCTACTACAAGAACCAGCAGGCCACCGATGAGGCCTTCCAGGACGGCTGGCTGCTGACCGGCGATGTGGGCTATCTGGACGAGGACAACTACCTGTACCTGACCGGACGGGCCAAGAGCCTGATCGTCACCGAAGGCGGCAAGAACGTCTATCCCGAGGAGATAGAAAACAGGTTCCAGCTGTACAGCGAGGTGGACCAGGTGCTGGTCAAGGGTTACGAGCTGGACAGGAAGCAGAAGATAGAGGGCATCGAGGCATATATCTTCCCCAGCAAGGACTGGTTCGACCAGAATGCGCCCAAGTCAGGCAAGCCATACGACGAGGCGGCCATCGAGGCGCACATCCGCAAGGTCGTGGACCAGGTCAACGCGACGATGCTGCCCTACCAGCGCATCAACAAGGTAACGGTGCTGGCGGAACCGATGGAGATGACCACCACCAAGAAGATAAAGCGAACGGGAAAATAGGAATCGGCGAAGGCGGCCAGGCCGGCGGCTACTTCTTGCCGTACACGGCCTGGGGCTGGGTCTTGCCCCTGAAGAGCACTTCGCCCATCGGCTGGAACCTGGACTGCGACTCCAGAGACAACTGCTTGTAGACAGGATTGCTTATCAGCAGATCCTGCTTGAACTCCCTGCAGAGCGAGTCGAGGCGGGCGGCGATGTTCACCGCCTCGCCTACCACGCCGATGCGCTGAACGCCGCTGGCGGACGACAGCTCGCCGATAGCCGCCTTGCCCGCGTGTACGCCAATGCCTATGTGCTTGACCAGCGGCAGGCGGTGTTCGGCGAGGTCTTCCTGCAGATGCGTGAATTCATACAGGAAATCGAAGGCGCAGGCGACGGCTTCATCGGCCGCATCCTTCTCGCCCATCATGCCAAAGACGACGATGGCCGTGTCGCCCACAAACTGCTCGACGATGCCGCTGTGCCTGCGGGCAACGATATCCCAGAGCGCATAGTACCGGTTCAGCAGCCCCATCGTGGCACGGGCGCCTTCCTTCTCGGCTATGGGCGTGAAGTTCCACAGGTCGGCATACAGAATCACGACATCGCGGGTCTCGCCGGCCGCTACCGCCTGTTGCTCGGCGGTTCCTGGGGCCGGTGGTTCCACAATGGCATACACCTGGTCCAGCCGGGCCTTCAGCGATACCTGCTTGATCTTGTCGGCAATCTGGAACAGGCCGAACATGAACACGCCGAACATGAAGAACACGTGCTGCAGGGTCTTGGCAAAGGTGATGAAGGCCGGTATGAAGTTTGACAGCGACAGTGCCTGCATCAGGCCCTGGTAACCAAGCTGGTCAGCCTCATAGGCCTTGGTGCTGTTCAACCGGAGATCGATATAGAAGTAGAAAAAGATGAAGGTGAATATCGTGCCGAGTGTCAGGAATATCTCGGCCAGCCTCTTGGGCCACTTGGTCCTGAACAGTATGGCCAGGGCCTGTATGCCGCCCAGGTACAGAGCGGTGGCCCACAGAAAGAAACTGGCCATGTCGAAAGGCCTGTCGGACCGCGAAATCGACTGCATCAGCGTGTAGCCCAGTGGCGTCATCAGTGAATAGAAGAACCTGGCGGGAGGCCGATGGCCATAGCGCGCCAGGAGCGCTATCTGTATCAGCAAGAAGAGTATCAGCGATACCAGAGCGAGCGGTTCAGGCCGTATGATCGAAGGCGAACTGAACAGTATCAGTATGAAGAAGAGCACAAATTGGCTGGAATAGAGAAAGAACTCTTCCAGATAGCGTTTCGGCAAGAATCTCATAGGCTTCGCCATCATACTCCATCGAGCGGCTCGTGTCACGAAGCTTCGGGAAATTGTATCAGGAAGCTGGTCCCGTGCCCCCGGTCCACCCGCATCGTGCCGCCGAGCTGCTCGACGAGCAGGCGCACCAGCGTCAAGCCCAGGGAGTCGGCACGCTCGACCACCACATCGGCGGGCATGCCGATGCCATCGTCGGCCAGGTGCAGCTCCACCATGCCCTGCGCCGACCTCCGCAGGCGTATGCTGATCGCACCTTCACGGTTGTCTGGAAACGCGTATTTGAAGGCATTCGTCATGATCTCGTTCATGATCAGCCCGCAGGGGATCGATGCGTTGACGTCCAGAAACACGCCGGCGGCATCGAAGCTCAGCCGTATCGGTCGACCCTGGCCGTATGCCACCATCAGCTGCGATGCCAGCGTTCCCACATACTCGTGCATGTTCACCTGCGCGTAGTTGGCCGACTGGTACAGCTTCTCATGGACCAGTGACATCGCCATGATGCGGTCGCGGCTGTTCTCGAAGGCGCTCATCGCATCGGCCGGCGATCTGATCATCGATGATTGCAGGTTGAGGAGGCTCGATATGATGTTCAGGTTGTTCTTGACCCGGTGGTGCACCTCGCGCAGCAGCACCTCCTTCTCGGCAAGGTTGCGCTTGAGCTGTTCCTCGGTGGTACGGCGGTCGGTCATGTCGACATGCGTGCCGACAAGCCTCGTGCCCCGGCCCTGGGCGTCGCGCTCCACGCACTTGCCCCGTGCATAGATCCAGCGCCAGTCGCCATTCCTGGCGCGCATGCGGTACTCGACCTCGAGCAGGTCCTGGCCACCCTCGATACAGAGGCGATCGGCCTCGAGCGCGCGCGGCAGGTCGTCGGGATGGACCAGGCTTCTCCATGCCGCGCCGGTGGTCGGGAATTCACCAGGCTCGAAGCCAAGAATGCGATAGTAGGCGGGGTTGTAGTAGGCTTCGTCCGACCGGACATGCAGGTCCCAGAGGCCATCGCTCGTAGCCTCCATGCTCAGCTTGAATCGCTCCTCGCTGTCTTCAAGCGCGCGGAGCATACGGTGCGACATGACCTGGTCGGCCAGTATCTTGCCTGCCAGCACCGTAGCCAGCGGGTACAGCACCATGACCGGGGCGCCGATGCTCCTGAGCACGGCCAGACCGCTTGCCAGCGGGAAGGTGGCGGCACCGGCGAGCATCGCTGCATGCACCCCGAGGCCGAACAGGTACAGCTGGGTGGTGGAAGGCGGGTTGTCCAGAGGCTTGAAACGGTACCGCGTCCACAGGCCGATGGCGCCCGCCGAGATGACGGTCAGCACGCCCATATACATGCCGGGTCCGCCGATGGCCAGGCGGTACAGCATGGCGGGCAGGCCGGCGATGGCAACCGCGAGCGGACCGAAGAACAGGGCGCACAGGCTGATCATCACCGAACGACCATCGAATATGACGCCGGGACCAAGCGTCAGCGGCTTGAACATGCCAAAGAGCGTCGTCACCGCGAACAAGGCACCCTGCCAGACGGTGCCGGTCCTCGTGGTGCTCGGCCAGCGCTTCTCTATGAAGCCAGAAAGTATGCTCAGCGCCACCAGCAGGGTCAGATTGAGCAGAAGGTCCATGGAATTGTCGACAAACGCCGCGAGCATGGGAACCATGATACGCCACGAATTGCCACAATGCAAATATCGGTATATTCGATGGAATGGGTGGTCTTTTCCAGAGTGGACCCAAGCTGGTATACTGCCGCCCGTCCCGAGGTCACTCGGCGATCAAAGAGGGGGAACACGGCATGTGCGGAATAGTATCGCTCGTCTACAAGGATGAGACAAAAAATATGGGCAGGGAAGCGGCCGACCTGCTGAGGCGGCTGGAATACCGCGGCTACGACTCCACCGGCGCGTCATTCATAGACAAGGACCGGAACATCGTGCTGGTCAAGAAGGTCGGCTCGCCGACCAAATTCTGCGCCGAGCACAACATACCATCGTACCGGGGCCAGCGCTTCATCGGGCAGGTCCGATGGGCCACCTACGGCGCCGTGTCGAACGTGAACAGCCAGCCCCACCACGTGCGCTGCAAGGTGGAGATGGTGGGTGCGCACAACGGCAACATATCGAATACCGACTCGCTCAAGACAAGCCTCTCGGCGCGCGGCCACAAGGTTGTGTCCGACAACGATGGCGAGATCATCGTGCACCTGGTTGAGGACCACTACGCCGCCAACAAGGCCGCGCCACAGAAGGCCCTGGGCGAGATGCGCCGAGCCTATGCGGCCTCCGGGCTGACCGCGGCGGTCGACGACGAGGTGTTGCTGATCATCGACGCGATACGCAAGGCCGAGGCCGAGGCCGACGGCTCGTACGCGGCCGCGGTCGCCGACCCCCAGGTGCCGGGAGCCTTCGCCATCAAGTCGGGTTCGTCGCTATATGCCGGACTGGGCCATGATGTGGACGGCAGCTTCGTCGTCGTATCGAGCGACCTGACCAGCGTCATCGCGAAGACACCGATGCTGATACCGCTGGCCGAGGGCGAAGGGCTCTGGTACACGGAGAACCGGTATCTGGTATTCACGCTGCATGGCGAGGCTCGCTTCTCGGAACCGCGGCTCAAGCGCTCGAAGCTGAACGTCCGCGACACCGGCCTCGATCCGCGCTACCAGTACTACATCGAACAGGAAATCGCCTCCGCTCCGGACAACATCGACACGATATCGCGCTACTACTTCGACGATCAGGCCGACGAGTCGCTGGCGGCGATCTTCGAGGACTCCAGAACGGTCGCGAAGGAGCTGCTGGACAAGGCGTGCGCGCTGTCGTTCCATCATGACGACAAGTCACTGGGCGCCGCTTTCGACGAGCTGGTCGATTCCGCCGACTTCAGGAGCCTGGCGGCGCGTGTCGACTCGAACAAGGCCGCACGCGCGCCCGTATCCGGCAGGACCACGTTCCATTCGGACGAGTCGCAGCTGTTGTCGGACATAGCGCGCGCCAGGCCGGCCCGGTCATTCGACCTGGCCCTGATCGACCTGGGCCTGATATGGCGCAAGCGCCGTGCCGTCACCCGCTATGCCCGGGAACTGTCGGAACGCATCAGGGAGACCCGCAAGGCCGGCGGTACGGTCTATATCGTCGCGTCGGGCACCTCGTACCATGCCGCCCTGACCGCCGCCTACTTCTGGAACGGCCTCGCCCAGGTGGCTGTCTTCCCCTGCAATCCCGGCCTGTTCCGCAGCGCCTACATGGATTCGCTCGGTGACAACGACCTGATCCTGGCCATATCGCAATCGGGCGAGACCAAGGACCTTGTCGACATCCTCAAGGATGTCTCCGAAGCAAAGCCGCGGATCAAGCGCGTCGCGCTCGTCAACAACGAGAACAGCCGCATTCCCCAGGAACTTTCCGACTTCTACCTGCCCATACTGTGCGGCCCGGAGATAGCGGTCGCGGCGACCAAGTCGTTCGTCAACCAGCTCGTGATACTGTACATACTCGCCGCGTCGTACGTTCAGCCCGAAGCGACCGTGCGCGCCTCGGTCGCGAAGGCCAAGACGCTGCTGGCCGACACCCTGCGCCTTTCACCGCCCGCGATAGAGCAGGTGGCCCAGAGCCTCTTCCTCAAGTCATCGATACACATGCTCGGCACCGGCCTCATAGGCCTTGCCCGCGAGGCGGCCCTCAAGGTCCGCGAAGTCGTGCTCAACCATGCGGAGGGCTACGACGCGGCCGAGTTCAAGCACGGGCCCAACACGATCCTGGGCAAGAACACCGTGTTCTCGCCGGCCGAGGTCGAGAAGGCCATCGATGCGATGCTCGCCGCCATCGCCTCCGGAGCCGAGCCAGCCACGGCCGCAAGGCTCCTTGCCTCGAATCCGGCCATCATGGAGAGCCTGTTCTCGTACTATCCGCTGGTCTTCATCTGCCCGCCCGACGCCAGGGATGTGCGCATAACGATCAGCCAGATCCATACCCACAAGATCCGTGGCGCCGACATATTCCTCTTCGCGGAGAAGAATCCGGAACTGGACCTGGCGGTCAAGGGCGTGCCGTATGGCAAGCCGGACTACAAGTCCGCCTATGTCGAGATTCCATCTTCGGGAGACAGGTTCCTGTTCGTGTTCGCCGCGACCGTCGCGCTCCAGCACCTGGCCTACAGGATGTCGGTGCTCAAGATGGAGTACCTGGACAGGCTCGGCGTCGCCGATCACGGCGTGCATCCGGACGCCCCGAAGAACGTGAGCAAATCGATTACGGTGGACTGAGCGGAAACGCCGGCTAGCTCCGACCGGCGATGAAGCGCTCGACGACGGGGCGGTACTCGGGATTGCTCCAGGCATACTCGAGTATCGCCTCCAGGTAGCCGGCCGGTTCGCCAGTATCGAGGCGCTGCCCCTTGATGCGCGTCCAGGAAACCTTGCCGGCCGCTATCATCCTGTCCAGCGCGTATATGTGGTAGTACTCGCCGCTCCGGTGCCGCTTCCAGCCCTCGGCCAGCAGGTCGAAGAACTCGGGCGTGTAGAGGTAGCGGCCAATCGACACCTCATGGCTGGGTTCGGTGCCACGCGGCGGCTTCTCGACGAAGCCCCTGACACCGTCGCCCTCTGGCGACGGGTCGATGACGCCATACCGCGAGACATCTCCCGGTTCGTGGATCGCGGACAGAACGCAGGTGCCGGTTCGTTCATAGACATCGATGAGTTGCCTGGCCAGTGGTGGCACCCCGAAATGCAGATCATCCGGATACGCGACGACGCAGGGCTGGCCGCCGAGCAGCGGCGCCGCCTGCAACAGGGCATGGCCCGTGCCGCGCATCTCGGTCTGACGGACGAACGATATATGGGCCTGCGGGGGAGCGATCAGGGCGGCCTTGTCGGCCTTGCCCTCACGAGCGAACAGCGCCTCAAGCTCGGCCTCGTGGTCGAAGTAGTCGTCGAGCGACTTCTTGCGCCTGCTCGTGATGATGATGATGTCCTCGATGCCCGAGGCGACAAACTCGTCGACCACAAATGCTATCGAAGGCCTGTTGATGAGGGGGAGCATTTCCTTGGGCACGGTCTTGGTGACCGGAAGGAAGCGGGTGCCGTAACCTGCGGCGACGATGATGCCTTTCATGCCCGCCATGATACCCGCGCGGCGCGCTCCGTGGCAACGGCGGAAGTCATGAGCCGGGCGCCATGACCGGCAGGTCCAGCCGTTCCAGGGTCTGCGGCAACGGCACGCCGGTCTGGGCATCCCAGCCGAACCGCCGCCAATAGCCTGATACCATCGCCTCGATCGGCACGAGGGTGCCGGCCAGCGGCCCCTCGGCCAGCGGCGGCTCTCCGGCCATCCTCCGATGCATGATCGCCGCCCTGGGGTCGATACCATGCTTGATGTTGAACAGCTGCCTGAGCGTCTGGACGCGCCGACCGCACTCCATGTATTCCACGGCACCGCGCCTGGCGCCGGTCGCCGCGTCCAGGTACTCGAAGAGCCGCCAATGCTGCAACCCGGTGGCAAGTGCAAAGAGGCAGCCTCCGGCCATGTCGACAACCTGCTTCAGGCAGGCACCGGCCACCGACTTATCAGCCTCGCGGTCGGATGCCTCGTACTCGCGGCGCTTGTGGTACGGCATGCCGAACCGTGGCGCCCACGGCACATCATCCCAGACATGGGAGACATTGTAGTAGGCCGAGGCCGATATCGTGTGGCGGCCCGGCGTCGGGTCGGCGCTGAATGACACGCCCATCATCGGGTCGAGCCTCGGATCGTGCATGCCAGGCTCCTGCCCGCCGGCATGCATCGCGAAGCGCTCGGAGCCTCGGCCTATCCGTTCGGCCGCCTTCCGTGCGCCATCGGCCAGCACATCGCCGAAGCCCTGCCGTTCGGCCATCTGCCTGAGCAGCGCAACGATCGCCGGCCCGCTGCCCCACCGCAGTTCCAGGCCGCCGGTATCGGCCGTCGTTATGATGCCGTGCTCGAAACACTCGATGGCGAAGGCTATCGTCGAGCCGGCCGATATCGTGTCGAGACCGGAACGGTTGCATATCTCGTTGCAGCGATAGATCGTATCCATATCGTCATGCATGCACAGCGGACCAAAGGCGCAGACCGTCTCGTATTCCGGCCGGTGCGCGTGGGTCGCTCCCGGCACGATGTCATGCACGTCGATCACGCCGCCACAGCCTATGACGCATGAATAACAGCGATACTTCCTGGTCTCCCGGGCGACCATCAGGTCCGGATCAAGCTTGCCGTAGCGGTCCGGCCCAAACTCCGCGACCGAGCCGCCCCAGTTCTTCATCGGCGAATCGCCATTTACCGCGCCCGCCATGTTGTTGTATATCGTGCCCCAGCGCTTCAGGATGCCGGCCATCAGGATGCCGTCGAGGGGCAGCACCAGCCTGCTGCCCAGGATTCTGCCAAGCACCGTCAGGAACCGGCCTTTGACCAGGCCGGGCAGGTTCTGCCTTGCGACCTTGTCGGCATATGATCTGGACAGGGCCTGAACCGCCTCGGGGTCGGCACAGGGTATGGTCCTGGTGCCCCGCAAGACGACCGCCTTGAGCCGCTTCGAGCCCATCACGGCGCCGACCCCGGAGCGCGCGGCATAGCGGCCCATATCGTTCGATATGCCGGAAATCAATGAAAGCTTCTCCGCGGCCGGGCCTATGACTGCCACGGCCGGGCGCTTGCCGGGGCTTGCCTTGAGGCGCCGCAGCAGTGTCTCTTCGGCAAGCACGGCATCCATGCCCCACAGGTCGTTCGCAGGTTCAAGCCGTGGCCCGGCGGCATCGGCAATGAAGACGAGCGGCTCGGTGGCGATGCCACGGAACAGGATGGCGTCCCAGCCGCACTGCTTGATGGCCGGCGACAGCGTGCCGCCGCAGTTGGCGTCGCCCCAGCCACCGGTCAGCGGCGACTTGCAGGCAACCATCCACCGTCCGGTCATCAGCGAGCCGGTGCCGGTCAACAGGCCACTGGCAAGGCACAGTATGTTGTCCGGGCCCAGGGGGTCGGCGCCGGCGGGTATTTCGTCGTAGAGCAAGGATACCGCGAGCCCTATCCCGCCCAGATACCGCTGGTACGTCTGCTCCGGTATGGCCGCTTCGACACAGGTCCGGGTCCCAAGATCAACACGGAGAATCGTGCCCATGCATGCCTTCATCTGCGCCTCCACATCGGTTCCTGGCTGGTGCCGGCCCGAGGCCACGACCTGTTCAGACTACGGCGACCATGCTACCCTGTCAACAGCAGACCACAAGGAATGGGGCCGATGAAGATTCTGTGCGTATCCGATGAGATCGATCCATTGGTGCACTCGTTTGGCATACGTGATCGCTTCGGCGACGTTGATCTGGTGCTGAGCGCCGGAGACCTGCCCATGGAGTATCTGTCATACATCGTCAGCGCCATCAACAAGCCTCTGGCATTCGTCTTCGGCAACCACAACCTGGTCGACCTGCCCTACTATCGGCCGAGCCCCGATGCAAGGGCGGTGCGGTCCCATGACTATTCCAGGTCGGTCGGCGCCACCTATGTCGGCTTCAGGATACGCCGGGAATCCGGCATGATCATCCTGGGGCTTGGCGGCTCGTTGCGTTACAATGTGGGCGACAACCAGTTTACCCAGGCGCAGATGTGGATGCATGTGCTGCTGAAGGTTCCGGCCTTGCTGCTCAACAGGGTACTGTATGGACGGGCGGTGGACATAGTCCTGACACATGCGCCGCCCCGCGGCATCCACGACCGGCAGGATCCATGCCACCGGGGTTTTGCCGCGTTCCTGTGGCTAATGCGTGCCTTCAAACCCAGGTACCTGGTTCACGGCCATGTACATATTTACGATGCGCGCGATCCGCGTCGAACCGAGTACCGCTCGACGACGGTACTGAACGCGTGCGGCTACTACCTGATCGATACCGGAGATGATGATGCCCGATACCTTTGATGCCCTTGCCGAGACCGATTTCTCGCGAGCGCGCCTGCGCGAGGCCCTGGCCCACATCGGTTCGTTCCTGTCTCCTGGCAAGCGCCAGCTGCTCGCTCTTGACGAGGTCCGGTCGATCCTGAAAATCAAGGGCGAGGCCTACCGTGGCGTGATCCCCGTGCCGGTCGACATGATCATAGGCTCCGAGGGGCGCTATCGCGACTTTGCACGCAGTTTCATGCCGCGCCACGATTACCTCCGCGACCGATGGGTCAGGGTCGATTCGGCACACTACCATGACGTGATCCTGCCACCCATACAGCTGTATGAGCTCGGCGGCGCATATTTCGTCCGCGACGGCAATCACCGCGTCTCCGTCGCCCGGATGCAGGGCGCCATCGAGATAGATGCCGAGGTCGTGTCACTGGGTTCGGCGGTCAGGATAGAGAAGGGCATGAGCATGGATGAGCTCAGGCGCGCGATCATCGAGTACGAGAAGAAGGAGTTCTATGCCCAGACCCTGTTCGGGCAGGTAACCGATGACACCGACCTTGACTTTACCAGCCCCGGTGCCTATGACCAGATCGTCGAGCATATCCTGGTTCACAAGTACTTCATCAATCAGGAATCGAAGCAGGAGATCGATTTTGTCGTCGCGCTCGATTCCTGGTACCGGACCGTCTACGCGCCGGTTGCCGGTGCCATCCGGGCCGAGCGGCTGGTGGCCAGATTCCCCGGCAGGACGGTAGGCGATCTGTACCTGTACATCGTCAAGCATTGGGACGCGCTCAAGAAGCGCTACGGCATACACTATCCCGCACTCGACGCGGCCAGGGACTTTGGCTCGCGGTACGGCACCGGCTTCTGGAAGAACCTGCGCACCCTCGCCGCGAGGCTACTGGGGCGTTAGCGGAAAGTGTATCGTCCAGACCGTCCGGCCCGGCCTTGATTCAAGCGATATGGTGCCGCCGAGCTGGGCGACCAGGGTCTTGACGAGCGAGGTTCCGAATCCATCCCCCGTGCGGGCGCCGACATCGATGCCTATCCCGGAATCAGCCACCGTCAACATGCCGACGGACGCGGCCCGTTGCAGCGCGATGCGCACGGTGCCGCCCTGGCCTGTCGGGAAGGCGTACTTGAGCGCGTTCATGACGAGTTCGCTCATGATGAGCCCCAGCGGGATGGCACTGGATACATCGACCAGCATGGCTGTCGGTTCGAGTTCGAGCCGCACCGGCGAGCCGGGCCGGCCAAAGCTGGCGAATATCTCGTGGGCAAGATCACCCAGGTAGGAGTCGAGCTCCACCGTGCTCATGTCGGCCCGCAGATACAGACGCTCGTGCAATGATGAAATGGAATTGATGCGCGCCATCAGCGCGTCGAGCGCCCCACGTATCGACGGATCCTGCACCATGCCGGCCTGCAGGTCGATCAGGCTCGATACCAGCTGCAGGTTGTTCTTGATGCGATGGTTCATCTCACGCATCATCGAATCCTGCACCGCCAGCGACTTCTGCAGGTCGGCGAACAGCCGGGCATTCCTGATCGCCACGGCGGCGTGGTTGGCGAAGGCCTGGACAATGCGCATCTCATCATCCGTAAACGGATCGACGACATCGCGGTCCAGCGCCAGCATGCCGATGACGACTCCCGCGGCAACCATCGGCGCTCCGAGCCACGACCTGATGTTGCCGGAGTTGAATTCATCCTTGCGGGACAGGAAGTGCGGGTATTGAACCCGGACGTCGGCGAAGGCCACCGGAGCGCAGCGCCTGACCACCTCGTAGTTGGGAAACATCGGGTCCATCTTGAAGCGGAGGCCTATCACCACCGAGGGGTCAAGGTTGCCCTTGAAGGCGACGATGCGTGACGAATCGCCGGCCATGACCTGCAGCGACGCCGTCGCAAACGGCACCGCCGACGAGAGCCGTTCGAACAGGCTTCTGTAGAGCCGTTCCGGTTCCGCAAGCAGGCTGTTCAGATCCGAGGCTGCCGCAATGACGGTAGACAGATTGTCATGGGGCGTCAGATCGTCTTCGCAGGAGCCATCAGGGTTCATATGTACGAATCATACTGCCGCTGGAGCACGCCGGCAAGAACAACATCACGGCCGGTGCCCTCGGGATGATATGTCCCGAACGATGAACAGCATCTGCAGTGGCTCCCCATCGCCATTCCGTATGAAGGTACCATTGATCTCGATGTCAAACGTGCTGCCATCCTTGCGCAGCCCCGTGTATCGCTCGGCTCCGAGTGCCTCGCCGGACAGCATCCGCATCATGTTGCCCACCACCCGCTCCCGGTCCGATGGCGCAACGAAATCGGTAACGGGCCTGCCGACGTACTGGTCGCCGGCATCATAACCGAACATAGGCAGGGCCTTCTCCGACGACATCGCGATTCGGCCCTGCATGTCGGTAACCGTGATGTTGTCGGGAGAGGCGGCGATGATGCCGCGATGGAGCGCCTCGCTCGACCGAAGGCGATCTTCCAGCTCCTTGTAGGCGGTGATGTCCTCTCCAGAGCTGAGAATGCCGGTAATGGCGCCCGCGCCATCCCTGAGCACGGTGTTGTGCCAGAGTATGAGCCGTTGGCTGCCATCGCGGCAGAGCACGGCATTCTCATGGGGAACCAGCGTCGTCGCCGCCCCGTGGACAAGATCGTCGAGGAAGCTCCGGATTTCGGGCCGGATCTCCGCCGGCAGGCAGGTGTCCGCCCAGTCGCGGCCAAGCAATGCTCCTGGCTCGTAACCAAGGAGGCGATGTCCGCTGTCATTGAGCAGGGTAATCGAACCGCTGTTGTCGGTGGCCATTATTATCTCGGCGGCCACGTTCAGGAGCCGCTCCGCATGCCTGCGGCTCTCGTCCAGTTGCTCGTCCGCCCGCACGCCATCGGTTATGTCGCGGCATATCAGCATGAAATGTGGATCATCGGTCTGCCCGGCCATGGTGGATACCGATACTTCAAACCACTTGAAGCCCGCCGGCACCGACAACCGATAGCGCTTGCCTCGTGATATGCCGCGTTCCCGAGCCTCCGCGACTGCCGTCATGATGACGTCAGCGACATCGGCAGGAAGCATGTCGCGTATCCGGCGGCCCAGCAATTCGGACAAGGGAGATGCGAGCAGGCTGGGGTCCGGACAGTGCGCGTCGACATAGCAGCCATCGGCACGAATCTCGAAGAACAGGTCGGGCAGGGCATCGAGCATGGCCTCGAGGCGCGTATTGGTTGCCTGTGTCTTTATCTTGCTGTCAAACAGCTTGAAGGCCATCTTGATCGACGCGTCGATGACGGTGCTGCTGGAATTCTTGGGTATGTAGCCGTACGAGGTGATGCGTTCGGTCTTCTCGACGATCGCGGGCTCGGTGTGGCTCGAGAAGAAGACGACGGGTATGTCCCGCACGGACAGCATCCGGCTCGCCGCCTCGGTGCCGTCGATGCCCGTGCCCAGGTCAATGTCCATCAGCACAAGCTCGATGCTGGCATCTGCCCGGAACATCTCCAAAGCCTTCTCGCCCGAGTTGGCTATGTCGACCCGATACCCGAATCGCGAAAGCAGGCTCTGCTGGCCCATGGCGATGATCGCTTCGTCCTCTACCAGAAGGAGCTTCTTGGCTGGCATACCATCGATTATCGCGTACAATGGCCAGCATCGTCAACCAAGCGCGCCGCTTCGGCCGACTCGAAAGAAAAGGGCTGCCCGTTTCGGGCAGCCCTCGCGGCACCATCGGTCTAGGCGCGCATCGTCTCGAAACGCCGGGCGGATGCGGCGTGGCGATCACGCAGCGTACCCAGCGAGAACTCAAGCTCCTTGCTCTTGGTCAGGAACAGTATGTCGGTATACAGGCGGAATCCGGCCTGTGCCCGCGCCGCAATATCGCCGAGCAGCTTCCCGGCCGAATCGGATGACAGCGGCGTCAGCTCGCGCGCATAGTCATAGTCGCGCTTCCGCTGGACCCTGGGCAGTTCCTGGCGCAGATGTATCCTTGTGTTGCGGCCTGCAAGCAGCGCCTCCAGCTGATCGCGGGCATCCTTCTCGGCCGCCAGCTCGCGCTGGACCGCGGCATGAGCCTCGCCAGCCACGGCCGGTGCGCCCAGGGCCGACTCCAGGGCCGCGACCTGACCGTTCTGGTAGTCCAGCGCGATGCGCAGGATGTCATCGATGCGGGTGACATCATCCTTTTCATGATGCGTCAGATAGTAGTCGGCTCCAAGCGCCGCCTGGTGACCCGTCTCGATGCCCGTTATCACGTTCGGACCCTTGATGATATCGCCGACAATGAACAGCCATGGCTGTGATGACTGGAAGTACTCATCGACCTTGACGCGCCTGCCAGCCATCTCCAGAGAGGCGGTGAAGGGGGCAAACACGTCGAACTCCGGCCCCTGGCCAATGGCCTCGATGACCTGGGTACCCTTGAACACCTGGATATCGTTCTTGTCGAACTCCGGGGCGAACATCTTCTGGTCGTTGAAGACCCTGACGCAGCGGCTGGTCTTGAGTCCCGTGATGGCGCCATTCTCGATGATGATCTCTTCGGGGCCGCGCCCGGGCTTGAAGACGATGCCTTCCTCGGTGCCTTCCTCTATCTCCTCATCGTCCGCCGGCATGATGTCGCGGGTCTCGAGACAGGTCACGGTCAGCCTTACCTCGCCGTACTTCTTCTTCTGCATGCGCGCGAGGCTCCGGGCTATGTCCATCGCGACGTTGCCACCGCCGATGACGACAATCTCCTTCTCTACCGGGAAGTCGTCGCCCTTGGTGATGCGGGCCAGCAGGTCGACGGCCTGGAAGACCATCTGGTGTTCCGTTCCGGGAACCTTCGTGCTGCGACCGCCATGGAAGCCGGTGGCCATGATGACCACATCGTAGTCCGCGTGGAGCTTGTCCAGCGACACATCCTTGCCCACCGTGGCGTTCGTCTTCAGCTCGACGCCAAGCGACAGTATGAAGTCGATGTCCTTGTCTATCGTCTCGTACGGCAGGCGATACTCAGGCATGCCGTAGCGCATCATGCCGCCGGCCTTCGGGTACTTTTCGTACACGGTGACCTTGTAGCCCATCAGCACCAGGTAGTAGGCGGCGGCGAGTCCGGCGGGGCCGGCGCCGACAATGGCGACGCTGTGCGCGCCCTGCTTGACGACACGCTGGCCGACCAGCGTCTCCATCTGGTCCGCGGGGATCCTGTCCATCGCGTAGCGCTTGAGCCAGCGGATGCTGATCGGTTCGCCACGGACGCCCAGACTGCACGCAGTCTCGCAGGCATGGGTGCATATGCGCCCGCAAATGTCAGGCAGCGGGTTGGTCTTGTACATCTGCCTGCCGGATTCGGTGATGTCGTCGTTCCAGATCGCCTCGACATACTCGGGGATGTTCATATGGGCAGGGCAGGTCGCGGTGCACAGCCCGCACGATACGCAGCGGCTCGCTTCCTTCTGCGCCTGTTCCTTGCTGAATCCCTTGACGATTTCCACGAACGAATCGCCGCGCTCCGATGCGGACAGCATGTCCATCGGCTCACGTTCGAGGTCGAGCAGGTTGACCTGCTCGTCTGCGTGCCAGCCTTCGGGGAAGTGCTTGCCATGCATGCCCGTGCTGTCCGGCAGGATGAAGAAGGTATTCGTGTCAGGACTGATGTGCACGTACTCCCGTGTCATCGACAGCGAATTCGTCGTACATATATCGACGCACAGCCCGCACCAGCAACAGCGGCCATAATCGATGGTCGGCCGGTACGGTGTCTTGCCGACGCCGGCTTCCTTGCCCTTGACCGGCACCATGCGTATCGCGTCGTTGTCGCATATCTCGGCGCAGGTTCCGCATCCTATGCATTTCTCCAGATCATTGACATGAAACCCCCGGTACCGCTCGGCCGCCGGCCTGTAGTGCCGTGGTACATCGATGGTGTCCGGCTTTTCCGCTATCTGCTTCAGGGCCGTAAAGGGCCTTAAAATGCTTCCTATCTTGTCGATGGCCATCGTCTTCTCCTATCGATCCACTTCGGGCGGGCAGGCATCCAGGGTAAACATGATCTGGGAAGCGTCCTCTATCCGGGCGCCCGTGAGCATGTGCTCCAGTATGTGCACGCCATGGGTAACGCTGGCGCCTCGGACATGGACTCGATAGGGCCGCACTCCGCCATCGCTCACCATGTAATAGGCATATTCGCCCTTGCTGCTCTCGGTGCGCACGTAGGCATCACCGGCGGGTACACGCCATTTCAGCGGATTCGGCTGCTTGTTCCAGACGGGTCCCTCGGGCATCCTGTCGAGTACCTGGCGGACCAGTCCGATCGACTGCTCGATCTCGCGGCGGCGGACCATCGTACGGCTGTACGCATCGCTGTCAGTGGCGACGGGCACCTCGAACTCCAGCTCGCTGTAGACTTCGTAGGGGTCATCCTTGCGCACATCGTGGGCGAAGCCGGCGGCCCGCAGATCCGGTCCGGTGGCTCCCCAGGCCAGCGCCTTGTCTCGGGGCAGGACACCGATACCAACCGCACGCTGCAGCATGATCTTGTTGTTGAAGAACAGGTCGTCGTATTCGGGCAGTCGAGCCTCGATGAAGTTCATCACATCCCTGACTCTGTCCTTGAATCCATCAGGAAGATCGCGCCGGACACCACCGGGCAGGTTGAAGATGTGGTACACGCGGCCGCCGGTCAGTTCCTCGAACAGATCGAGTACGCGATCGCGGTCGGATATGCTCCAGTTCGGCATGGTATAGAGGCCTATCGTGCCGGCATGGCCGCCGAACGTGAAGAGATGGCTGGCGATACGGCTCAACTCAAGCACCAGCACCCGAATGAACTGGGCACGGCGCGGAACCTCGATATTCGCTATGGTCTCGATAGCCCGGGCGTAGTTCTCTTCATTCGGGTCCGGGTCCGGCACGCAGATACGGGCCACGATCGCGATGTTCTGTATGAACAGGCGCTCTTCCATCAGCTTCTCGAAGCCGCGGTGCAGAAAGCCCGCCTCCGTCTTGGCCTTGATGATCGTATCGCCTTCCACCGTCAGCTTGAGGGCAAAGTTGCCTTCGATGCCTGGATGGTTGGGGCCGATGAACATGTTGTATTCGCGGTTTTCCGGCGCCAAGGCTCCGGGCATGATGTCCCGCCCGTCAGAGGCGGTTACGATGTCACTCATTCGATCCCTCCGCAACCCCGCGCGATCCGTGGTAGCCACCGGTTACCAGATCATCCCAGCTCGGCTCATAGTCCTTGAACTCAAAGTGATCATGGGCAAAGTCACGGGACACGAAATCCTTGCGCATCGGTGGCGGCCCGGCCCAATCGGTCAATATGTACTTTTCAAGGTCGGTATTGCCCTGGAAGGTCACGCCGAACATCTCATGAATGTCGCGCTCGAAGAATGACGCGGGCAGCCACAGGTCGGTGATGGTCTCCATCGACGCGGTGTCGCGGGCGATGCGCACATGTGCCGACACGAGGCAGTTGTCCCGATAGCTCCAGAAGTGGTAGACCAGCTCGAATTGCCCATCGGCAAGCCAGTCGACGCAACTGATGGCGGAAAGGTGTTCGAACCCGACACGCGTCCTCAGGGCGGACGCGAAACTGTGCAGCAACGCCGCATCGACGCGGCCCTCGAGCCGACGTGGGCCCTTGACCGAGAATCCCGCGACGCCGGTATCGGCGGCTATTGCGCCGACCAGGTCGGCCGCGGAACGCGCGGTTCCAAGCGCGGCCGCCGGGCGATCGGTATCCATTGTCTTGTCCTGCTCGATCATCGCTGCGCCTCCACGACTCCAAAGTATTTGCCGTCGGATTTGATATCATGGTGCGTCTCGATCTCTCCAAAGGCATGCAACTGGTTCTTGTGGTAGAAATCATAATTCTTGTAGTAGTCTTCCCACGAGTTCGCCTCGCCCGCGTCGATGCGGTCGATCAGCGCGTTGAATCCGGTCACGATCGCTTCGGGCCGTGGCATGCATCCGGCCAGGAACAATTCCACCGGCAGGTACTGATCCAGGCTCTTTATCGTCGAGTAGCTGTTCCAGTACATGCCGCCATTGATCGTGCAGCTGCCAAAGCCCACCACATACTTCGGCGCAACCATCTGTTCGTATATCAGGATGACGCGCTTCAGCGTCTTGACGCTCAGGTAGCCGGTAATCAGGAGGATGTCCGCCTGCCTTGGCGTTACCATCGGCATGATGCCGAAGCGTTCCATGTCGAAGCGGCTCGTCATCGTGGGCGGGAGTTCGACGGCGCCGCATCCGGTGCAATAGTGCAGCATCCAGAGGCTTCGCTTCTTGAGATTCGCGATGACCTTGTTCCAGGCTCCGCGTTGGGTCAGCTCAGTATCAGCCATATTCTAAGGCCTCCCTTATATGCCGCGAATCATGATGCCGATGACACCCAGGGCCGCCATCGGCAGAGGGAGCTTCCAGTAGAAACGCAGCGCCGAGTCGGTTCTGAACCTCCCGTAGACCGCGTTGACGCTCATGACCAGCGTAAACAGCACAAACAGCTTGGCTACATATTCAAACCAGTTCAGGGCGCCGCCCAGGAACAGGTTCATGTAGATGGTCAGCTCGACCACCAGATTGATCAGGTGCTGGATGAACATCATGCCCAGATACTTGCCGCCCATCTCGGTCATCGGGCCGGTGGCTATTTCGTGCGGAGCGACGATCACCTCGAAGGGCTTCTCGTTCATCATGCCCTGCAGCGCGAACAGCGCCGCGATGCCCAGCAGCGGATCGGTCACGATTGCCCAGGTAGCTATGCCGCCGGGCTGCTGCGCCAGCATCAGGTCGTACATGCTCGTGGTGCCGTTCTTCATCGCCATGCCGATAAAGGTCAGCACGAAGGTAACCTCGTAGCCGGCCAGCATCTCCAGTGCGCGCGCTATGCCGATGCTGCCGTTCGGGTTGGCCGTCTGGCCGACACCGAGGGCCATGCCGAGCGGCGCTACCAGCATGATGTACATGATCACGATGTAGTCGCCGAACTGGCTGAAGTAGTGAAAACCGGGCACCGGCACGAAGTACATGGTCAGCAGCGTGCCGCCGACCAGCATCATCATCGCCACATCGTGCATGTAGCCATGGCTGACGTTGGTCTTCTTTGACATCAGCTTGATGACGTCGTACAACGGCTGGATCCAGCTGGGGCCGATGCGGCGCTGTATCCTGGCAGTGAACTTGCGGCCGTAGCCGCCCAGCAGAACACCCAGGAAGAAGCTGACGAAAGGATAGGCGATCAGCCAGACGATGAGTCCGAGTCCGGAGTTCATAGGACCCCCTTCAGAATCACGAGCACGATGATGATCGCCGCTACGTAGTAGGCCGCGTAGGTATTGATCTGCCCCGTGAAGAATCGGCGTATATAATCGCCGGTGATGCGCACCAGCCGGCCCAGGTTGCGCTCGGTGGTCTTGACGGGCGCGGCCTGGTACAGCGGATTGAAGATATGCTCGAAGGCGCTGTAGAAGTGGTAATTGAAGTTGTACGGCACGTCCTTGGAGAGGAAATGGCCGGCCGCGTAGTTGTCATACTGCGACACGATGCGGCGCTTGCCGCCGATCAGGAAGATGATCGCGGCGACGACGATGCACGACACGAAGACGGCCGAAACGACCGCCATGTTCAGGTCGCCCGCGAAGCTCTGCACGCCGGACAGCGTGTACGCAATTGGCGCGATGCCCATGATCGTCTGTATCCTGGCTACCCACTGCAGTACGAGGCCCGGGAATATGCCGGTGACCAGAACCACCGCCATCAGCAGCAGGATGGGCACCTGCATCCAGAAGCCCACTTCCTTCACATCGTTGTACCGTTCGGGCAGCTGCCCGAGGAACATGTTGTGTATCAGCTTGTACACCGACATGATCGTGCCGACCGTCGCGATGAATGCCGCGAGCGCTATGAAAGGATAACCTCCCAGTATCAGCGAGCGGTATATGAACCACTTGGAAACGAAGCCGTTCATCGGCGGAATGCCGGCCAGGCCGATGATGCCGAACAGCATTCCGAGGAACGCGAGCGGCTGCTTGACTATGAGTCCGCCCAGCTTGTTCAGGTTGGTCGTGCCGGTCCGATACTCGACGGCCGCGATGCTGAACACGATCAGCGACACATAGGTAAGGTGGTTGAAGATGTGGAACAGGCCGCCGGCCGTGCCGAGGGTGGAGGCAGTCGCCAGTCCCAGCAGCATGTAGCCGCCCTGCCCTATCGAGTGCCAGGTGACAAGGCGTTTGGCGTCATGCTGGAAGATCGCCGTATAGGTTGGCAGCACCGCGGTCAGGGCCGCCAGTACCAGCAGAATCGAGCGAAGGTTCAGGTGGCTGGAGAAGCCGACCGAGTCGACGACCTTGATGCCGAAGATCACGAATACGAACAGCACGACGCCGTACACGCCGATACGCGTCGATATGCTGGACAGGTAGGCCGTGATCGACGTCTCGGTCGAGGCGTACGAATCGGGGAGCCAGCCATGCACCGGGTAGACCGCCGATTCTATCAGCATCGGCACCAGTATCAGCACCAGCGCGACGATGGTCGCGCCGAGACTGTAGCCCTTGATGGCTGCCGAAATCACCCCGAAATCGAAGCTTCCCGTCGACTGCCTGAGCATGATGACGCCGCCGAGCAGTACCATACCCGCGACGATGGCGTAGACCAGGTAGCCGAGCGCGGCGGTTCTGGCCTCTTGCCGGCCCTGCTGCATCACGAAGTACGTGGCCCAGCTCATGATCTCCCACATGATGAAGAACGACAGCAGATCGCGCGACAGCACCACGCCAACCATGCCAAAGACCTTGGCAAAGAGCCAGGCGTAGTACATCGGATACGACCCGCTCTCACGGAGCGCGCCAATGGAGAAGATCACGGTCAAGAGCGATATTCCGGCGACCATCAACACGAAGTACCACGACAGATCGGTCAGCCCGAAGCTCAGGACGGAGCCGAGCAGGGTCGGTCCCTGCACGAGGCTTCCGATTTCCGGGCCGGCCAGCGCCGCCGCGGCCGCAATCGCCAGGAAGCCAATCAGCGCGACGGTCTTCAGTATCGCCTGGTGGCGACGCGCGGTTCCCATGAGGAGCGCACTGAGACCGAACCCGATCAGCGGAAGAAATAACAATGCTTGCGTATACATCATACCTTCCTATCAGTGCAGGGTAGAAAGCCCATCGGCTATCGGGCCGATCATGGATGACAAGGTGGGCAGGAGCAGCGCCCCGAACACGACCAGCGCGGTAAACAGCGCGACCGCCGTCAGGGCCGGCCACTCCATCTCGACGCGCTCGGTCTGCTTCGGCGAACCGAACAGGACGCGGAGCACGCGGAACAGGTAGACCGCCTCCAGCACCGTGCCAAACAGGATGGTCGCGATGCCGAACCAGGCCATCACGCCACCGGCCTCGGCCGCGGCCGACAGTATCTGGAACTTGGTAAAGAAGCCAAAGAGCGGCGGCGCTCCGACCAGCGACAGGGCCGCCAGCCCGAACAGCGCGGCCGATACCGGCATGCGCCGGCCGAGCCCCTGGTAGTCCTCTATCAGCCTGCTGCCCATGCGCACGATGAAGTAGCCGGCAATCAGGAAGAGTGCCGACTTGGCGCCGGCGTGCATCAACAGGTGCGACAGGCCAGCCTGTGCGCCGGCCGGGGTTCCCAGCGAGAACGCGAACAGCATGATGCCGATCTGGCTGATGCTCGAATAGGCGAGCATGCGCTTCAGGTCCTTCTGGCCAAAGGCGGAGAACTCGCCGACCAGCACGCCGGCCATGGCGAGCACCTGCAGCACCGGCAGCATATTGACCGCGGCAAATACCGTACCCAGAACCCTGAACGTGATGACCAGGGCCAGCTCGATCACGAAGCCGGACAGCAGGGCGCTGACCGGGCTCGGCGCCGATGAGTGCGCATCGGGCAGCCAGGTATTTACGGGGAATATCGCGGCTTCGACGCCGATGCCAAAGAGGAACATCACCGATGCCAGCACCACGTAGCCACGAGGCGCCGCGGCGAAGGCCCTGGCGACGCTTGCCATGTCCAGACTGCCGGTGACACGGTAGGCCAGGGCTATCGCGACGAGGAGGAACGTCGAACCTATCGATCCAAGCACCATGTACTTGAACGATGCCTCAAGCGCCGCGCCGTCCTGTTCCCAGGAGACCAGGATGTACGACGCGATGCACAGGATCTCGAAGAACACGAACAGGTTGAATATGTCCCTGGTCAGCACGAGGCCGAATGATGCCATCAGAAGCAGCATGACCACGGCATAGTAGGACACAGGCTTGTGCCCGTGCTTCATGTAGACCGTCGAGTACAGCACGACCAGGAGGGCGCTCGCGGAGACCAGGATGGCCAGCGCGGCGCCGAGCGCGTCCAGACTCAGCGGAATGCCCAGGGGCGCAGGAATCGACGCGACCAGAATCGGCTGGGCCTGCACCAGCGTCACGGGCAGCCATGACAAGCCGAGCAGAGCCAGTCCTGCCGGCGTGAGCAGTGACAGGGCGATGGCCAGGGCGCGATTGTTGAATATGATCATCACGAAGGCCGCGGCCAGCGGTGCGATGATGAACAGCATGGGGCTTACCATTTGAGACCCCTCAGTCTGGAAGCGTCTATCGTGCCATGGTGAGCATGGATGCGCATCACCAGCGTGAGCATCAGCGCGGTCACTCCGAAGCCGATCACTATCGAGGTGAGCACCAGGGCCTGCGGTATCGGATCGACCATCTGGCCCGCGCTCTGGCCTGGAGCAAAGATCGGCACCTTGCCGCCATCGATGAAGCCGAGCGTCACGAGGAGCAGGTTGATACCGACATCGGAGACATTGAGGCCTATCACGATCCGTATCAGGTTGCGCTGGGTTACCACGGCGAAGAGGCCGATCAGTATCAGCGCAAAGGATGTTGCGTACAATATCTGGGCCGTTGAAATCATGGGCGCCCCTTTTCTTGTGTCGAACCGTGGGCCGGTGCCTCGGTCAGCGTCGGAGCTTCGGTGAGCGCCGCGACCACCGTCGTCAGTTCGCTTGCCACCTTCATGCCGACCATCGCATAGATGAAGGGAATGAAACCGGCGCTGAACAGCGTCATGTACTCGCCCTTGGGCAGGACATTGGTCAGGAACGACTGCTCGCTTCCCAGGAAGCCGAGCGCTCCAAGACCGATGAAGCCGAGACCCGCCAGGCCTTCCAGCACGTTGAGCAGACGGTGCGGCATGTGCGCCGTCTCGCCTGTCAGCAGCAGGATGAACAGAGCGGTGGCTATCAGCACGCCGCCGGGGAATCCGCCACCGGGCGAGAGATGGCCGTGCAGTATGATGTAGACGCCAATCAGGATGATGAACGGAAACAGGAAGCGGCCGCCGGCCTGCAGTATGAAGCCGCCGTCGTCCTTGGCGAACATCGAGCTGAATACATCGTCGCGCAACCCCGAAGCCAGAATCGCCACACCGAGGGCGCTCAGGAACAGCACCGTGACCTCGCCCAGGGTGTCCAGACCGCGGTATTGCACCACGATGGCCGTAACCACGTTGGCCGATCCGCTGATCTCCTCGGACGACTGTATGATCGGCGCGCCGACCGAATCCAGGCTGGTCCGAACGCCGGGCGCGAACAGGGCGGGCACCATCGAGGCCATGTAGAACAGCAAGCCGCCGATCAGCAGAATGCCTGCAAGTTTACGCATGGGTAACCTCCGAACCCGAACGCACCGCGGCGCTGCTCTCGTCGGCGGCATTCTTGGCCGAAGTGCCGTCGGCGGCCGGAGCATTCCTGGTGCGGTAGAGCGCCAGCACGAACACGACGGTTGTCAGCGCCGAGCCGATCGCGGCCTCCGTAATCGCCACATCGGGAGCCGCAACCAGCACGAACAGCAGCGCGGCAAACAGGCTCAGGGTGGACAGGAGAATGATGGCCGATGACAGCGAGCGGCTGAATATGGCCGCGAGCGCCATCAGGACCAAGAGGAGGCTGACGGCAAGTACGATCCAGGTGATCATGAGCTGGCCTCCTCGTTCTTCTGCAGGTCATCGCGCACGCTGCCCGGAGCAAGCGGCACACCACCCTTGTGGGCACTGCGTCCTATGGTACTTGACGATATGGGATTGGCCAGCGCTATGAATATGATAAGCAGCACCGACTTGGCCGCGATGCCCGGAGCCAGAAAGGCGCTGCCGAGCAGAATGCTCATCGCACCGAGGGTGGAGGCCTTCGTTCCCGTCTGCAGGCGGTTGTAGACGTCCGGCATCCGGATCAGGCCAAGGCCGCCAAGCACCAGGAAGACGCTTCCCAGCAGAATCAGTACGTCTCCGACTATGGTCATTTCAGTACCCCCTGCAGGAAGCGCGCTATCATCACGACGCCGATGAAGCCGATGATCACATCGACAATCGCGACATCGATGAAGAAGATGCTGCCGCTAAAGACGCTGTAGACTGCCATGAACGCGGCCGATATCACCGACAGCACATCAGACGCCACAAGGCGGTCGAAGGCCGATGGTCCACGGAGCAACCGGAAGATGGTCAGCAGGGCGGCCAATCCTATCAGCGCCATGGATATGATCAGTATCATTCCACAACCTCCTTGAGCGTGCGTTCAAAGACACTGACGATGGCCGCGGTCGAGGCATCGATATCGTCGCCCTTCACATCGATCCAGTGGATGAACATGCGATCACCCTGCACATCGAGTGTCAGCGTGCCGGGAGTCAGCGTTATCGAGTTCGACAGCACGAGCCTGCCCAGCTGGGATTGCATCCCGGTCTTCACCTCGACGATGCCGGGTCGTATGGGCAGCGATGGCTTGAGGACGCGCACCGCCACATCGAGGTTGGCCTTGACCAGTTCCCGCAAGAAGATCAGGAAATACGCGATGGCGAAGGCGAATGCCTTGGGCGTCAGCCGGATACCGGAATAGACACCCGATATCCTGTGCACCGCCAGCGCGATGATCACTGCCACCAGTCCACCAATCAGCAGCTCATCGGAGCGTAGACTCGCCGTAACGAGCACCCACACGACTGCCAGAGCTATGATGAGGAATGGCAACCCGCTTTTCAGTCTCATGATGCCTCCATGATAATACTCATATCGATATATATACAACTTTATATAGATAGTAGTATAGATATCGAAATCTGTAAATCCTCTATTTCTGGAAGATGTTCGGGAATTCCTGTCGGGCCGCTATTAGGCCACACCGCCGTAGGTCTTCATGTAGTGGAAGCGTTCGAGCGCGCTCCGGTTGGCTCCATGCTCGACAGCCATCGCGCCCCTGAAGGACTCGATCGTCGCGTGCCCGTGCGCGTCCATCCAGGCCGCCAGCGTATCGTTCATCGCCGCGATCTGTTTCACACCGTGCCGATACACGGTACTGACCACCTCGACGGCGGGAGCGCCGGCCAGCAGCATCTTGATGAGGGCCTTGCCTTCATGAATGCCGCTCGCGCCGACCAGCGGAAGGCCGGCCGATCGCGACAGCAGCGACACCCAGCGGAGTGGCACGAGATATTCGGAAGGCTGGCTGAGGGTCGAGGAAGGCAGGGCGGACAGCTTCTCGATGTCAAAATCGGGCGTGTAATACCTGTTGAAGAGCACGACGCCGTCGGCTCCGGCCTGCCGCAAGGCTCCCACGATTCCGGGAATGTTGGTAAAGTAGCTGCCTATCTTCGCCATGACGGGCAGCTTGGTTATCGCCTTGACCGCGCGCACGGTGTCCGTGTAGATGTCCTCGATGCGGGCCTGACCATCGACATCGCCGAATGGTGACACAAAGAGGTTCAGCTGTATCGCATCGGCGCCGGCGTCGGCCAGTTCGGACGCTATATTCTGCCATTCCTTGCCGCTCGCCGCATTGACGCTCGCGATGACCGGAATCGAACAGGCCGCCTTGCTGTCGCGGACCAGGCGCACGTATTGCGCTATCGAGTGCTTCTTCTCATAGAACTTGATATAGCCGTCCAGGTCTTCCTGACCATAGACGATGCCGCCCTTGCCGGCCTCGCGGGCAGCCTCATCGAGTATCTGCTCCTCGAATATCGACTTGAGGACCACGGCGCCTGCACCGGCCGCCGCAAGCTCGGCAACATGGGCTGCCGACCCGGTCTTGCCACTGCTGCCAATGATGATGGGGCTCTTGAGATGCAAGCCACACAGAACAGTTCGGATTTCAGCCATATAATGCCTCCACTATATTGAGTATAGTCGATATTTGCACTATTTGGTCAATCGATATTTTTACATTTCGAAACTTGACCCCGGCGCCGGCGCGAGGACCTGTTTGTAGGTGAGTCTGGCGGCATTGGCCGCGCTGTAGAGCTGGTCCTTGCTCGAATGGATGGCCACGGCGACCCGTGCCCGCACGGCCTCCGCGCAGCGCGCGGCCTCGAGCCCATCCATATTATAGAAGCCATCGGTTGGCAGCAGCGCGTAATCGATGCCATAGCCGGCCAGCGAAGCCATCTCCGGAATGTACGACGTATCGCCCGCGTGGTAGACAACCAGGCCACCGAGGTCGACCACATACCCGACACACGACGCCCGGTCATGGTTCTTGTTGTAGGCGGCCACGGCCCGGACGCTGACCGTGCCCACGAGCACCACGCCCCCCTCGTCGATGGCCTCGTAATCCAGGCCGTGCACCGCCTCACGCGGGGCCAGTATCAGGCCGGATGGCTTCATCGTAACCAGGCTGACCGCGTTGTGGTCACCATGCCCGTGCGTCACCAGCACCAGATCCGCCGGCATCGAGTAGTCTCCTGGCGCGTATGGGTCGAAGTACACGGTGAAGCCATCGGCACCGACCAGCCGTACAGAGGATCGTCCAAAATAGGTCATCGTCGCCTTCGTGTTCATCAGCGGGCCTCCGCACCAGCATTATGCATTTCTGGCACTTGCGCCAGAGTACGTTATGTCGGATACTAGCGCTATACGTTTCATAAAGGACGAATCATGCCCAAAGTCAATCCGTTTGCCCAGATTTCGAAGCGGGTCGCATCGTTGCAGGCCAAGTCGGCAAAGATCAATGACGAACTCGCCGCGCTGGCGCAGGTCGTTGCGGCGGAGATGAAGAAGGCGGCCGATGCGCCTGCTCCCGCTCCGGCGAAGGCTCCCGTCAAGACCGCGGCCAAGGCCACGGTCAAGGCACCGGCGCCCAAGGTGGCAGAGAAGGCCAAGACCGCTGTCGCCGCATCCAAAAAGGGAAGACCGGCCAAGAAGTAGCCACCAAGGCGGGGTAACCCGCCTTGCTCAGGCCCGCCCGCTGATCCGATCCTGCTTCGCAAACTCGAGCACCACCGTCGTACCGGCGTTGCGTTCCAGCCGTATTGCCCCGTGCAACTGTTCGGCCAGCCCCCTGACGAGTTGGAGCCCGAAGCCAGTCGATGCCTCGACATCGATCTGCGCGGGCAGGCCGACACCATCATCGTGCACCGTCAGCCTCACCATACCGCCAGCCTCGGTGGCGACAATATCGATCGCACCATCGCGCTTGCCCGGAAACGCGTGCTTCATCGCATTGGTCAGAAGCTCATTGATGATGATGCCCAGCGGTTGCAGCTGTCTGGCGTTCAGCACGAAGTCATCCAGCCGCTTCTCCACCCTGATGGCGGCGCCATTCGGAAAATTCGCCATGATTCCATCGATCAGAGGACCGAGGTACTCGGCGGCGGACAGTTCGGTGACGTTGGTGCCACGGTAGAGCTGGTCATACAACAGAGCCATGCTCTGCACCCGCCGCTCGGCATCCTCGAGCGCGTCCCGGGCCATCGGGTCGGGCAACGAATCAGCCTGTATTGCCAGGAGACTCGATATCGTGTTCATGTTGTTCTTGATGCGGTGGTGCACTTCCCTGAGCATCAGTTCCTTTTCCGCCAGCAGGTCCTGAATGATGCGCTCCGCGTGCTTGCGGTCGGAGATGTCCAGGAATGTCACGACAAACCCGGTCAGCTTCCCGTCCTCGATCCGGGGATAGGCCCAGTACTCCGCGGGGAACCACGTGCCGTCGGCGCGCCAGAAGACCTCATCTTCGGTATGCACGTTCATTCCAAGCCGCAGCGCGGCATGTATTCTGCACGTCTCGACCGGAAACGCGCTGCCGTCCTCGTGGGTATGGTGAATCAGCGCGTGCATGTCCTTGCCGATCAGCGCTTCCGCCGATTGATAGCCAAGTTGCCTCAGCCCCGACCGGTTGATGAAGGTGCAGCGGTATGCCAGGTCGAGCCCGTATATCGCCTCCGCCGATGAATTGAGGATCAGGTCGAGCGCTGCGGTGCTGTGCCGCAATCGGTCTTCCACCATCTTCTGTTCGGTTATGTCCGCGACGGTCTGGATCACATAGGATCTGGCCTTCGTCCGCACCAGCTGTCCCGAGACCAGACCGATGCGCCGGCGGCCATCCTTGGTCACAAAGCCCATTTCAATGTCTCTGAAGTACCCGAAACTCCGTATCAGCCTGTCCACGGCAACCCGATCCTGCTCGGTCGCCGCACCGAGCTCGGCGGCATTCCGGCCAAGCATCTCATCATGCGAGTAGCCGAAGCTCTGGAGAGCCGCGTCGTTGGCATCGATGTAGCGTTTCTCTTCGGCATCGATGATCATCACCGGGTACGGTATGGTCTTGAAGAGCGTCGTGAACATGGCCATGCTTTCCTGCAGGGCCACCTCCTCGGTGCGCAATCTCGTCATGTCGAGATTGATGCCGATGAAGCTCTTCGCCGTCCCATCGGCCGCCGTGCGCAGGCGGGCGATGGAGCGCAGCGTATGGACCGACCCGTCATGCCAGATGACGCGCAACTCGTCATCGTACGCCTGCGAGCCATCCAGTGCCTGCCGAAGCCTCTGCTCGCTGCGCATCCGATCCTCTGGATGCACCAAGGCAAGCCAGGCATCGCCGGCCGACGGGAACCGCTCCGGCGACGTGCCGAAGAGGCTGTAGGCCTGACGGTCCCACACGAGCAGCTCCGTTGCCAGGTCGTACTCCCAGATGCCGATACCCCCGGCCTCGCAGGCAAAGGCGAAGCGCTCGGCCAGCGCCTGCTCCCTGGCAAGCGCCTCCTCCTGCAGGGTAATGTCGTGGATGGTGGACAGCACATGGTCCGCGTCCAGCCGGGCCAGCTGCAGGCTGAAGTATTCCCGCTTGCCGCCTATGACCAGACTGTACTGGTGGGTCTGGACGCGTCCGGTCTCCAGACAGACCCGGTAGAGCGCCAGCTGCCGCTCGACCTCTTCTGGCGGGAAGATGTCGCGCAGATTGCTGCCGATGATCCTGTCGGTAGCCAGGGCCAGATCGATGGTGCTGGGCGCATTGTGGTATGCCTCGAAGTACCCGTCCTTGTTGACAACGAACATCAGATCCGGGATGGCTTGCAGTGTCGCGTTCAACCTGTTGTTCAGGTCCTTTGACTTTTCCTTCTCGTCAAACAGCTTGAACGCCATCTTGATCGATGCGTCCAGCACCGTGATCGACGAATTCTTGACGACATAGCCGTACGAGGAGATCTTCTCCGTCTTCTCCACGACCTCGCGCTCGCTGTGGGATGACAGGAAGATGATGGGCAGGTCGCGCTCACGCAGTATCGCCTCCGCGGCTTGCGTTCCATCCAGGCCCGCACCCAGGTTGATGTCCATCAGCACCAGGTCGATCTCCGGGTGGCCTCTGTCCACCTCGATGGCCTGCGCTCCGGTGGCGGCCGTCAGCACCGCGTATCCATATTTTTCGAGGGCCAGCTTCTCGGACATTGCGATGATCGCTTCGTCTTCCACCAGGAGCAGCGTCTTGCGTGTGGCCAGCGGCATATCGAACCTTTTGTCGCGAGTTGAAGACTGCAGAGTCGCTGAAGAACGAACCCTGGACAGACACGAAGTATATTCAGCGCGGTGCCGCTGTCAACTCGCCTGACACGAGGCAAGGGTGCTACACTGTCGTGCGTTCACCAAGGAGGCATGATGATCAGCCTGTATGACGAACTCTCCGCGAGACTGCGAACCGATTCGAGCGTCAGAGGCCGCATGGGCCCCAGAGCCGATTTGGGGATGCTCCTGTATGCACAGCGGGATGACATACGTGAGCTCTGGACGGCGGCCGACAGGCTTGACCGGTATCCCGACCCATCCGCGCGCGAGGCGCTCCATACGGCGATTGAGCGGCTGCGGCCGCTATTCGGCGAACGATGAAGACCGAATGTGTGCCGCCTATTCCTTGAATTGCAGGGTAATGGCGGTACCACCATCATTGTCGATGCGCATCGTGCCCCGCAACTGCTGCATCAGTCCTTGAACGAGCTGCAGCCCAAAACCCGTCGATCGCTCCAGGCTGAACGCTTCCGGCAGCCCGATGCCATCATCCTTGACGCGCACAACGATGGAACCTTCGGAACGGGTTATGCTCATCGTGATCTGTCCATGGCTCCTGCCGGCAAATGCGTACTTCATCGTATTGGTCAACAGCTCATTGATGATGATGCCGAGCGGCTGCAACTGCCTGGCGTCGAGCACCACGTCGGCAAAGTGCTTTGTTACGCTGACCATCCGGCTGTTGGGAAAATTTGCTATGATCTGGTCGACCAGCGTCGACAGGTATCCCCCAATCTCGGTCAGGCCAAAATCGGGCGACAGGTAGAGCTCCTCATACAGCAGCGCCATGGCCTGCATGCGCTTGCCGGCATCCTCCAGCGCGCCGCGCGTATAGGGGTCGGTTGCGCTGGCGGCCTGCAGTGACAGAAGGCTCATCATCGTATTCATGTTGTTCTTGATGCGATGATGGACTTCCTTGAGTATCAACTCCTTCTCGACCAGAAGCGCCCTGATCCGTTCCTCCGCCTGTTTCTGGTCGGTGATGTCGGCATGGGTGCCACAGATCCGGAGTGGCTTGCCGGATCGGTCGCGCTCCATGATCTTGCCGCGATCGTGTATCCAGCGATAGGTGCCATTCCTGGCCCGCATGCGGTACAGCGCGTCATAGTGATCGGTCCTGCCCTGCAGATGATCCTGAATTGCGTTCCATGAACGCTCGCGATCATCCGGATGCTGCAGATCGATGCCCTGCTGGAGCGTGCCTTCGAACTCGGCCAGGGTATACCCCAGCATCCCGGCCCACTGCTCATTGCGCTCGATCCTGTTGGTCCGCAGATTCCAGTCCCATTCGCCCAGATTGCTGCCTTCCAGCGCGAACTCAAGCCGCTCCTGACTCTCCCGCAACGCCAGCTCGGCGCGCTGGCGCTCGGTGATATCCTCACCCGAACTGAACAGTCCGATGAATGCACCTTCATGATCGCGAAGTATCACGTTGCGCCAGCGGATCGTCTTCCATTCACCACGCCGGTTCACCAGTTCATCTTCGTGCATCACGACTTCATCGGCGGCGCGGCTCTTCAGCTGTTCAAAGAGATCTCGAATCTCTGGCCTGATACTCTCGGGCATGCGGACGTCGAACCAGCTCTTGCCAATCAACTCCGGGGGTTCATACCCCAGTATCCGGTGCCCGCTCTCGTTCATCAGCGTTATGGTGCCATCGGCGTCCTGCGCCATGATGATCTCGCCCGCCACATTCAGCATCGTCTCGACGGCTGCCTTGCTCAGTCGCATGGCCCTCCTGTCATGCACGTGGTCGTCTGTTTCTTTATGTTGTGGCGTTTTCTTTATCGAGCTGTCTTGCATGTGCACTCCACTGCAGACGGGCATAACACCGCGTTCTGGAAATATATAGGGGGCAGTATAGAGTGTTTCAGAATATTTACAAGAGCCATTCCAGCGTCGCCGGGATGCGACTCCAAACCTGTAGCCGGGCCTCGCACATCAGGATGGTCGCTGCTGCGCTCACAGCTCGAAAGCAAGCGTGAATTTCGTTCCACGCAGTCGCTCTATATGCATGGTACCATTCAGTTGCTGTACCAGCCCGGCAATGAGCTGAAGCCCGAAGCCAGTGGAGTTCGCGAGGCTGACCGATTCCGGAAGTCCGATGCCATCGTCTCCGATGATCACGCTGACATGGCTGCCATCCTTCAGCGCCTGGACAGTGACCGCTCCGCCATCCTTTCCCTGAAACGCGTACTTCATGATGTTGGTGAGCAGTTCGTTGATGATGATGCCGATCGACTGAAGCCGCTTGGCATCGAGCATGAAGTCATGAATGTCTTTATGCACCTGGACAGGGCCGCGGTCCGGGAAGTTGCCGATCACGTCGTCAACGAGGGTTCCGAGGTAATCCTTCACGGACAGCTCCGAAAAATCGGTGGAGCGATAGAGCTTGTCGTACAGCAGCCCCATGTTGTGGATCGTGCCCTGTGCCTCCTCAAGAGCCGCGAGGGCCGATGGCTCCTGCACCTTCCTGGCCTGTATCGACAGGAGGCTGCTGAGCACGCCCATGTTGTTTCTGATGCGGTGATGGACTTCGCGTAGTACGAGTTGCTTTTCGGCCAGGAGCGACCTGACCTTGTCTTCTGCCGCGACTCGTTCTACAAAGACGGCGCTGATGCCGCGAACACCAAGCAGCATGAAGAGCGAAAGCGCCAGTCCGATGATCTCGTTCGGCAGACTGACGGCACAGCCGATGCCACCCAGTATGCTGCAGAGTGGCACGATTCTCCTGACGGTCATCAACAACAGCGCCACCGCGATGAATATCCACGAATATCGGAGCCCGGTCAGGCGGACCAGCAGCAAGGCCTGGATGGCGGATGCCACCTGCAGCAGTATCGACACTGCCAGAATCAGACCAATCAGGTACGGTACATGATTAACATAATTCATTTTTGAACTCCAGTACGAATCTGGTGCCACGGATTCGTTCTATGCGTATCGTGCCGCGCAACTGCTCGGCCAAGGCATGAACGAGCTGCAGCCCAAATCCCGAAGGATGCTCGAAAGAAACGGAATCCGGTATGCCGACTCCGTCGTCTTCCACGGCGATGATGCAATTTCCGGCCGACTTGATGGCCGTCACCACGAGGAGTCCACGTAGCCGACCCGCGAAGGCGTACTTCATCGCATTGGTCAGCAGCTCGTTGATCAGAATACCGAGGGGAGGGATAAGCGCAGCATCCAGCGAGAAGTCATGCAGATCCTTTCTGACCTGTATGTTCTGCCCCCTCGCGAAATTGGCCACAACTTCATCGACCAGGGCGGCCAGATAATCCTTGACAGACAGCCGCTGAAAATCATTCGTGCGGTACAGCTTCTCGTACAACAGCGCCATGCTCGTCACCCTGCTCTCCGCATCACGAACGGCCAGTATCGCCGCGGGATCCTTCAGCGAGCCGGCCTGCAGTGATAGGAGGCTCGAGACCGTATTCATGTTATTCTTGATGCGGTGATGCACTTCCTTGAGTATGAGCTCCTTCTCGGACAGCAAGCTTCGTATTCGCTCCTCCGAGAGTCTGTGCTCCGTGATGTCGCTCGCGGTGCCTTCGAATCCAACCACGGTGCCGGACTCATCCCTGAACGGGACCGCGCTTGTGCTGTGCCAGCGATAGCTGCCATCCTGATGCCTGACGCGGTACTCGATGCCGTGGCGCCTTTCGCCCGTCCGCATCAGCTCTTGCAGCCAGGCCCGGCATCCCGGTACATCTTCGGGCTTCACGAATTGCTCGAATGTCCTCCCGATGACCTGATCGATCGGATGACCGAGCAGATGGGTCCATGCAGGGGATACGAAGGTGAAGATACCACCCGATGTCATCGTATATATGATATCGTGGCTATTCTCGATCAAGAGGCGATGATGCTCTTCACTCGATCGCAGTGCGCGTGCCATGGCCTTCTGCTCGGTGATGTCCCGGAAGAATGACACGATTCGTCCACCTTCGAGCGGCAGGTACTGTACGCTGACTTCAAGTTCCATGATGCTGCCATCACGACGCCGGTGGCACGATTCGAACCGTTCCGTACCGTTCGCCATGATCCGCCGTACGCGGCCTGCAATCTCATCCAGGGACTCATCGGCCACGAGAGCGTCGATGTGCATGGCCTGCAGCTCATGCCGCGTATGACCGCTCATCCTGCAGTATGACTCGTTGGCGTCGAGGATCATCCCGTGTTTATCCGACAGCAAATAGCCATCCATGATTGTCTGCAGTATGGTTCGGTGCAGTTCCTCGCTGGTGCGCAGCAGCTCTTCCGATCGAACCCGCTCGGTGATATCCTGAATGACCCCAAAGACCGTACGCGCCCTCTCGTCGAAGGTGGCTATCGAATGGATATGCCGGATGGCACCATCGGTCTGCCTGCGTATCAAGAATTCACAGTCATACGGAACGCCACGCGTGATCAGGTCCGACAGGGCCTTGTCGAGCACGGGCCTGTATTCCGGCAGAGGAATCTCCTGCACCACCTTCAGAGAGGAGCTGGCAAAATCAACCCCATAGATCGCATCAGCGCCATGCGATGAGTCCATGACTCTGGTATCGAGGTGCAGGGTCCAGTTGCCGATTCCCGCTATCGCTTCCGCCTGGGCGAATCGGGCCTCGCTCATTCGAAGCAGAACCTCGGCATCCTTGCGAGCCGTCATGTCCTGACCCGAGCTGAACACCCCAACGGGCATGCCATTCCTGTCCCTGAGAAGGGCATTGCGCCAATAGATGGTCCTTCGCTCACCTGACCTGGTTATCACCTCGTTCTCGCGGGTAGCAATGGCGTCAATGCCGCCATCGCGCAGACCCAGGAAATACCCGCGCACCTCGGACCGAGCATCATCGGGCAGACAGGCATCGAAGAAATTCTTGCCGATCAGGTCTGGCGGTTCATACCCAAGCAGCCGGTGTCCCGACTCATTGAGCAGCAGGATATTCCCCTCAAAATCCTCTGATATGATGATCTCGGCCGATATGCCGAGGAGCATTTCGGCCGTCTCCTTGCTGGCCCGCAGCTCTTCCTCGACGAGCTTGTTCCCGGTGATGTCCTGGGATATGACCTGCACGCCCAGCAAATTTCCGTCCATGTCAGCGATTCTCGTGTAGGTGCTTATGAAATATCGCCGGCCCACCGGAAGCACGACGTACCCCTCAAACATCAAGGGACTGTCCGAACAGGCCGCCCTGCGTATCCTCTCGCGGTAGTCCTTCGCCTCGGCCTCAGGAAACAAATCATCGATTGACCTGCCTATGAAGTCCTCCGGAACACCTGCGAGGTACTTCGCGGCGAGTTGATTGAACGACAGGGACCGGCCATCGAGGCTGAAGTAACCAATGCCGACGCCCGCGTGTTCATGAAGTAGCCGGTACTTCTCTTCATGCTCGTATATCAGTCGTTCCTTCTTCCGGGCCGCCAGCTTGGCGTCGAAGAGCTTGAAGGCCATCTTGATCGATGCGTCGAGCACCGTAGCGGATGAATTCTTGACGACATAGCCATAGGACGTGATCTTCTCGGTCTTCTCGACTACTTCAGGCTCGGTATGACTCGACAGGAAGACGATGGGCACATCATGATCCTTAAGGATCAGTGCGGCAGCCTGGGTGCCGTCGATACCGCTACCCAGGTTGATGTCCATCAGGATCAGCTCGATGACTGGGTTTCTGGATACCTCGTGAACGGCCTGCTCACCGTTCCCGGCGGTCATCACGGCATATCCATGGTGCTCAAGAGCCAGCTTGGTGCTCATGGCAATAATCGCTTCATCTTCTACGAGCAGGATGGTTTTCTTCGAAGTCCTGGCCATTTCCACCGCTGCCACCTTATCGCCACGAGCGTCGGTACAGAGTATAGGTGGTCCGGTGGAATTTGCAATTGCAGCGGGAGACTCGACTTCGTATCTCGCCTCTCCAGCCCGCCTCCGCTCGCTATGAGTCCCCCTTCGGGTCAATAAAAAGGCAGTCCGCGCGGAGCGCGAACTGCCTTTTTGCCCGGAGGGGGACTTGAACCCCATATATTCGATCTTATTTCATTTTAATATATTGTGTTACAGTTTTTGTCAGTAGATATTGTTAGTAGTTGCATAGATAGATTCTGATAGACTGAAGTAGATTAGAGTAGACATAGATAGGCCAGAATCGCCTTGTCATCAGCAGTCGGAAGTAAGTAGTAGTGCGTATGCTGGTAAGAAGACAGGATCATCATTCCACTCTCAATCCAGTCTATACCGAAGCCTTGCTTTCATAGCCCCTACCATAGCCAAGATAAAGAACCATCAAATCGCTCATCGGGTGTCTTCCAAGACCTGATAATATCGACGACCGACTCAGTTTTCAGCATTGCTTTAGCGGCCTCCAACCGCTTCAACAAGAGAGCCTGAGTCTCTGGGCTTTCTTCACCGATAGCACGACTTAACTCTTCAATGAAGGCTTGCCTACTCTTCAAATAACCCCATTCTTTGATTATCCTCTCAAGATCAGTTCGACCTTCCTCTTCTGCCTTTGCTCGTAGCTCGACTTCGCGCTTGCGTCGATACTCCAACCTCTCAGCTTCCTGCCTAACCCGTTCCTCTTCAGCCTTTTTTTCACCTTCAAGGATGAGACATGGGATCAGATTAGCCATTCTCTCAAATTCACCTATGATCTCATCGAATCTCTTTGTGAGTTTCAGTTCTTTGGTGTCTTGCCAGTGTTTTACAAGATCAGTTCTTAAATATGGTGAGTACCCATATAAACGAAACCGACCAGAGCCTACTTTATTCGTGTACGAGTAGTAACCAGCTACCTTCTCTTCCTCCGTCATTTCGACTATGGCGATTCCTATAGCAACGGTACCAAGATACGCAACAGTACACAAAACTGGCCGCCGCACTGGGTTGTAGTAGAGGTTATCAGTGCGATTTACAATGATTTCGTCGGTCTCAACCATACAACTTCTATACTCCTTTTCTTTGGGAGCTATTACTACTCGATAGCCATAGTCTTCAAGCCTTGAAAAAAACTTGCTTGCCAATGCAATAGCATCATCAAGGTGTTCTGGTTTAGTGAGAATATCAACAACCCTATATATCCTTGGTTGAAGGTAGTCTGAAGAGTTAGCTTTACGAGCCTTTGATAGAATTTCTTTTGATGCCATCAGGAATCCATATGGCCCATGAGACCTCCGCAGAGGGGGTACTATTGATCTCGGGGCTGGCGGTACTGGCATGACATCGGTGTGCCGAGAAGATGTTGAGGATCGCATCCACATCGTCGGGTCACCTACTTTGTGTTTTGGGAGGCCCTCTTTTAAGGGATTCTTTCCTGCACTTACCTGCGCCCAATACCCCCTTCCGGGAGTCGGAACATTAAGCTCCCGGCATATCCGTGCAATATATGATCCCGACACATGGTAGGTGGTTGCCAACTTCGAGATTGGTTCCCTCCAAACCTGTTCATAGAGGGTCTCACGGCTTATATTGCCATCATCTGTACTCATTTATATATTATACATCAATAGTAGTCAGGCGGGCTAAGTCAGGATTTCCCCAATGTGCTGATACACTGCCCTATAAAGAAAGTGCTTGTTTCATCTGTTATTGTGTTTCATAATCAAAACATCCCATGCACAGAGGTTATTATGCCCAGACCAGCCAACCCGCTTGCCGCTATCGCGAAGAAGCTCGAATCACTGAAAACCAAGTCTGAGAAACTCGCTCAAGAGATCGCCGACCTCTCGGCCCTCGTTGCCAAGGAAGCGGGAAAGGCCCAGCCTGTTGTTCCGGCTCCTACCATCAAGAAACCCACCGCCAAGAAGGCCGCCACCAAGGCTCAGGGTGAACCGAAGAAGCGCGGCAGACCCGCCAAGGCGAAGCCCCAGAGTACCCCCGACTATCTATCCATGCTCAATGCTGATCCGAGTGACACACTTACTACCCCCAAGAAGCGGGGCAAGAAGTAGGCCAGAGGCGGGCGAAAGCTCGCCATTTTTACAGCGATGTACCCACCAATCAACCAACTCCTATCAACGATCCTAAACCTTTGCTTCCCAGCAGATGCTGTGAAGTCACTCTCCATAGAAGAGCAAAAGCACCGCAGAGCCTTCATGAAACGAGTGAGGGAAGCTGAAAATCCAGACCAGTCTACAAAACTTACCATTGATGAGATTCTTGAGTTCGGTATACATAATCTTGATTCAGTTTTCCGTGATCCCACTGCGCTTAGGTACATACGCGACAGGGTTTCTGGCTTACTATCCTTCTACTCAAAAAAGTTTGTGTTTAACGCACCCACATACTTTGCCGCCGTAAAGACCACTTCTTATCTCCTCCGGTTCTATCTGCCGACAGTCAGAGACATCGCGCTTGAGTTGGAGCGCCTGTTCGGACTGAAAGCACTACTACCAACTCTTGAAGATCATTGGTACTACCCTGAGAATGATGAGCCGAACACTGTATTCTCACACGTTCTTCAATCATGGATAAATCATAGGTACCCTTCACAGGGTGCGGCCATTCGCCATGCAAGTGAATACTCTGGTAAAGCCCTCGAAACCGCCGATACCACTATTCGCAGATGGCTGAGGGGGGATAATCCTCCGCAAAACATCTTTGAGTGCCTAAGCACTATGCCATTGTCAGATGAGCATGATGCAATCAAACTACTCTTTCATTATTCAATAATGCTTGTTCACTACTATCGAGCCGTTGGGAAACACACATCCATCAGCGGTACACTTTTTTTGACAGATACCATAGGTTCATGGGCCAACCAAGTCCTTTTATTGGAGAAAGAAGAACCACCATACCTTGGTTTCACTTGCGATGCTCTTGCCTTCTTCTTGAAGGAAACGAAAAAGACCAATCCTGATGTCAAATGGAAGCTCGATTCCTTCGTTGAGAAAAACGGTTCGTTGGTCGAGGAATACAATCTCAGCTACAAGCTCGAAACCTGCCGGGGCCGATACTACCATCATACCGAAGACGATCATCAGAAAGCTCTCGATCATTACATTTTAGCCTTTAGTGATGGAAAATACCGTGCGGGCAGATTCCAAAAGCAAATCTGCGCCGAGACCCTCCACTGTGCAAGCCAACTCAATGACAGACGTATATTCAAGTATGTCTATTCTTGGATGCGGCTGTATGAACACTTTTTCTCAAAGCCACTTGACTACGAGGATATAGGTATCGATCAGGCGATGGAGTTCTTCAGGAATGCAGAATATACAACCATCTACCGTGTCGAAGGGGATGAGGTGATACTACAGCCATAAAAAGTAGCGGAGGTGTACTCTCCTTCCTGATCAGCAGAAGATGGATATTATGTTCATCTTGATTCAAGGAGTATGCCATGCCTAATCAGTACACACCGAACGAACAGCGAGGGAACGACAAGAACCCGAACAACCCTGCTCATCTAGCCAGTTTAGACAATCGGTCGCAACAGCTTGATCCTCAGAACCCGAAGCACAATGGAAGTTCAGACAAGTCTGAAGGAGAGGCCAAGAAGTAGCGAGAAGGCGGGGTAAACGCCGTGAGCCCGCACCTCAGTCACAAGATAAAGCGAGGAAAATATGGGAACCGGAAGCTCAAACGATGATCGAAGCGACTCAATGAACCCTAATAACGACGCCTACTGGTCATCGCTCGACAACCACAGCGATCAACTCAACCCCAACAATGACGAGTATCGCGGGGATGATGATTAACTAAGAAAAGGCGGGGGCAACCCCGCCTTTGCATAATTGACTAGGGATTGGCCAGAATAGAACCGCTGAACGACTCTGCCGTCACAAAGTAATATCGATAGCTGTACTCACGAAATCCATCCCAATGGTACGAGCGCAGGAGGGTTAGTCCATGGTTCTTCAACTAGCGCTTTCTGATACCAGTCTTCGTCAAGATTCGCATGTTCAGTTATTATTATTTGAAACTCAGGTACTTCCTCTTCGGTATACCTTTTTAGAAATTGAAAGAATCTCACAACTTCCACCATATCGACATCTGCCCTTGTCTTTTCCTTAGTTCCATCAACAGCTTTATATATTTCTGCTGAGGGGAAATATACTTGACTTGGTTGATCGAGAATAATGAAACGTGGGAATGGTCGAGAATTTTTATGTGCATAAAGATGAATGGCTAACAGAGCAGAAATATGGTAAGCAAGATGATTTGCTCCACCACCAGTTCGACTCATATAGACAGGTCTTTCGGGTCTATCAATTGCCACGGTCAGGTTTGTCAGATCAAGCCTGAACGGAAATTCGGCAAACTCCGCACCTAACGCTTGTACATATCTCCCAATTGTTGCACCAATATAGGATAATGCTGATGCCTTTTTTTCTTCTCTAGCATTAGCACCGATACTCCCCTCTAGATTCGCAATAGCAGACTCAAGCTCATGTTTCTCCTTTTCCATTATTGTCGTGGAAACATCCTTCGAGGCAGTTTCTATAAAGTAACTTATCCTACCAAGCGTCTTAATCGCACCATTTTCACGGCTTTTCATCTCTGCGATGGCTTCATTAGCCGCAATAATAGAGGCAAGTTCCTTTTCACTCTGTCGGATTCTTTGCCGAATCTCGATTAGGTCGTTTTGAATTTCGCTAATATACTTATCAATTCTTGGCTTTTCTCCATTAACATCGCTAAGTTGAGCATCAAGGATTCGCACCTCTTCCAGCAATAATTCCGCTAGTGGAGACTCAAGAGATAAGTTCTCTGGTGCAAATGGCCATTGCCACTCTTCGGTTTTTGGATTTCGTGGAAATAGACGTATTGATTTGAGCCTATCTATTTGTTCTACAATTTCACTCCCGAATCCACTGCTCTCTTTCGCAAACGTCTTCGCAGAAGATAATCGACCCTCCAACTCTTTTTTTGTCTCATGCAACTCTTTTAGGATGCCTTCAATCTCACCTATTTGCCCACTATTTTCTTGCAGTCCCTCAGTTGGCACCCAAGATAATGCAATCCTAAGTGTTGATTCGATCTCTCTGGCATCGATTGCTGTATTAGTAATAGGGAGTAATCCCACCTCTTTTGCTTCAGCTATAAGACTTAAACCATTTTCCTCAAAAGAGGATTTGATTTCGATCTGATCTGCTATCTGCTTATTTACTATTTTTAATCGTCGCTTCAATGTTCTCAGCTTGTCCTCAAGAAGCATCTGCTCATCACTGTTAACACCGAGAAAGACCGGCAGGGTATCGCGTATTGTCTGTGGGATAAAATCCTCATTTTGCCTATAAAAAAGTTGTTCATTATTTGAAATAAGTTGTTGCTTCTGGAAGATATAGTAGCACAAATGTTTCGCATTAACTTCAATCTGTGGTCTACTGTTAAATGTGGGCACCACGGTATGAACGGGTGGTATTCCAATCTGCTCTGAGATAGTTGAAACGATGGCTTCAGTATCGCAATTCGCCTTCAATTCAGATAACTCGGGCATTTCAATCGAAGCGGCAACCTGAATCATGCCCGTTGCACAAGAGAGAGCTCCATCTTTTGGCGCTGGTCTCGCTACGAAGACTTGTACTTTAGCGAATTGAAATATCGTCGCGTACCATACGACGGAATCTCTAATCACTCCTTCAGGAATCAAGAACTCGGACCGTCCCATGCAATACTCAATAATGCATGAGATTGCAGACTTTCCAGTAGATCGTCTTCCAGTAATAATGTTGAGACCATCCAGCTTGAAATTGATTTCCCTCTTTTCGCCACTCTCGCTATAAATCGCAATAGACTTAACCTTCATGGTCGTATCCCCAAAGAAAAATAGATTGTTGCCTGATCGCCAACCTCAGCCATAGCCTTACCAAATGTACGAGCGGTCTTGTAGATGTTCTTCGTTTCAATTGTTCCATTTGGTTGATTCGGGAAGCTGTTTCCTACGAGGCCCATGCACCCATCTTTTGAAACAGCTAGTATTCCAATATGGCTAAGAAATCCCAATGCTTCTAGAGTAAAATCGCGCATTGTTATGCACCGCGTCGGTAAGTCTATGAGCAAGACTGGATTCTCGGATACTATTTTTAATAGGTAGCTTCTATTCGTTCGCCGGATTATTTCCCGAGAAGTGCTATTCAAACACAACGGAAGCACTAGAAATGAAAGAGAAAAGGGAATTCCTTTACTAGAAACTTCTGAATATCCGCATATAGAGCTCGCCAATGTAGCGGCACAAAAGGCCGGATTAAACAAGTTACGGATTTCTATTGGACGATCTACATATGGCTTCATCTTGACCCAACCTCAAGTATGTATTTTAGTTTTTCAAGAAATTGCGGATGCCAATAGACTTTAGGCTGTATTTCATTTGCAAGAATGTGATAGCTTCCTCTAGTTACATATCCTTCTGTCACACGATCTCGAATTCTGAGGTGGCTTGTTTTGAAGTTTGCCCAATTGTAAATATCTCTCCCTGCTCTAACAAGAGCTTCATCTCCATCCAGTCGAATATCGTCTAGCAATGCATTTTTGAATCTGCTCCACTCGTCAATGAGTCTTTCCTCAAACTCCTCAATTTCGTTCGCCCTTAGAAGTTGCTCACGAGCCCAGACGGCACGTTGCATAAATGCCCTATAAAAATCCAAGATAGCCTCTTGAACTCTTGCTTCGCTTATTCCGAGAGCCCTCAACTGATGGATAAAAACAAAGTGCTTATACTCCTCGGATTTATCTGGCTGGCTACGACTAAAATCAATGGGAAGATTATCATCAGCCAAGACATAAGCAATTTGATGAACCATATTTGACAACTCATAGCCCCAAATGGGTTCAACCCTCTCTCTCGTTAAGAGCTTAATCACTTGATCATTCCACCAGCCTTCGAGTCTTTCGAATGCAGAATCCCTGTGCTGTGTCCTGATTGCTCGTAAATACTTTGTTTTTACCTTTTGTGGAATATCTGCTATAGTTAGGCATGAGTCATGAATTGTGATCCGCCGAAGAAAGTCTTCCTTTTCATCCTGTCCAAGTTTATCAAATTCAATCTTGATGAGACTATTTAGCTCTGTTGTTCCAGCGCAAAGGACATTGTAAAACTCCTCAACTCTCGATGAGGAGTAACCTGTTATTGTATATTTGGTCAGGAATGAATCGGATGACACCAAGGCCGTGGTAAAAAGGAGATAGACTTCGGATGATAGTACCTTTCCATTCGCCAAATAATGAGCGAGCCAGATACGAACCGATTTCCAAAAGTCACGCCCTTGGTTAGTGAGCGAATCTCCCTCTGCTTTATGTTTTAGTGATTGAAGGCTTTTTTCGCCAGTCTCCGAAATGAAGACAACATCATCGTCCTTCTCGATCAACACCCCTGTCTCATCAGTCAAATCGAAAAGCTGAAGCAAGGCCAATCGTGCTTGGTAGACATACCCAAGATAAGACCTATTTGCCTCAAATCCTGAAGCCATTTTTCAATCACTCCTATATCGGGACTTTACTCTCTATAAGTATCGGAAACCCCATGCTTTAGGATAAGTTCTTGAAAATACAGACTTATCATACAACCAAAGCCGAGTTCTGTGGGAATGATTCAGTTTTGTCAAGGAAAACGAACGATTCCCTCTACACCGATTGTCGGTGATTTATTTGATTTCTATTTACACCTATTGTATAATAATATCTGCCATTGAGGTTTTATTACACAGGGGTGAATATGGGACGGGTGATCGGGTATTGTAGAGTCTCAACTGACCGACAAGACGCCGAGCGACAAGTGACCGAGATACTCAACTATTGCAATGCCCATGGTCTTGGAGACCCTGTAATCGTCCGCGAAACCGCCTCTGGCGCTAAGGAACGACCCGAACTCGAACGGACGGTCGCCAACCTCAAACCAGAAGAAACGCTGGCTGTATGGGAACTTTCGAGGCTCACACGCGGCGGGGTTGGATCACTGTTTGCCATTGTGGAGCAAATACGCAAGGCTCAGGCGAGGCTGGTTGAGACGAAATCAGGGACGGTTATCGACTCCTCAGTCGCTGGTGAAGCCTATGTGTTTGCACTTGGTCTAGCTGGTCGCATTGAGCGGGAACTCATCTCAGCCAGAACCAAGTCTGCCCTTCAAGCCAGAAAAGCCGCTGGGATCAAACTAGGTCGTCCTGTTGGCAAGAGCAAGCTGGACGAAAAACGGGCTGAGATTGGGCGTTATCAAGCTCTTGGGATTAACAAGTCAGCCATAGCTAAGTTGATTGGATGTTCAAGGGCAACCTATTTGCACTGGCTTAAGATAGATAGTATGAAAAAATAGTATTATTAATAATCCATTTGCTCCAATTTTATAAATATAAGAACCCCACGCGGTGTGGAACCGTGCTTTATGCGATCATTATACATATAAGAGTCTTGTTATTTGTTTTTGGTATGATATTCTTAAGAATGCTCTAACATCTTCTCATTCTCAAGGAGGCTCTCATGCAGAGAAAATTGTTGGTAATTTTCATTCTCTTCATTTCGTCCGTTGCGGTATTCGCAAATGGATCGAAAGAACGCGAACCTGTAGAACGACCATCTGGTCGTGCAGTTGCCGGTTATGTCGCAGATGGTGCGACGGGCATAGCCATTGGTACAGCTGTAGTTTCCGCACTCGAAGTAACAACCGTAGCAGGGTCTGTTGGAGTCGGAGCCGCGGTAGTTGCCGCTGATGCTACACTTTATGCAGTGACGGGGAAGAGTGCCGGAGACTATGTAGTCGCTGGAATTATAACCAGTTCAACAAAGACTGCTGACGCTATCGTGAGTGGAAAAAGAAAACCATGGCGATTCTCTCCTGTAAAATAGTATACAAATAACATAAACGATGTATTAGTAAGGAGCTTCATCAACTTTGAAGCTCCTTGTTTTTCCACCGAAGTATGTTATAATGAAAGAATATAAAGGGTAAACTACTTAGTGATACCCTCAAATACTATGGAGGTTACAGATAATGGATAAGCGGAAAATGGGTCTATTCGTATTTCTTTTTGGTAATACAATTTTCTGTTTGAACATATTGAAGGCAACATTAAACACTCCATATGCTTTCCAAGGCATAGTAGGTATCATAACTTTTGAAATCTGTATATTAGGATTATCTATGGTCTTCGATTCTCACAACAAGAAATAAACTACAATGAATATGACAAATAGACTATTACCATGCCGTTCAAGAATATTGGCTCCAACTATTAGGATTCGAATTTTATTTTCCTAAAATAGGATAATCCTCTTACATCATTAAGAGACAATAGTAACGGTTACCTCCTTGCTATTCCATTTAGTATAGGTCGCTTCCCAATTTTTTTATGTTCTTTATCGAGAAATCCCAGTCTTACCTAATACCTTGGCAGATTGTATACCTTCTTTTTGCCGTAAGAAGATATGTTCTCGTTCAGGCTCTGAACATGTCAATAGAATTGTCAGAGCAAACTATTCCTCCTTCTTGTGGATTTCAATATACTCCTTCAAGGATAAAATCCTCATCTGATTAATAGCGATGATGTAGAGTAGGTTGCGGGTAGATCGAGCAAGACGACTGATATCAGAAACGCCGACCGTATCCCCTTCTCGGGCATATTCGAGCATCTGCTTGAGTTAAGATCGATAGGCATGCCTACCGCTCATCTTCTCTACAAACAGCCTGTCCACCCTTAATTCAGCCATTTGATCGACCTGACGAAAGGTTTGCGGTTGAAGATGAGCTGACTTGAGCATACCCAAGCCTTGCCATTATTGAGCATTCTCATGATCTGTCAGGAATATTATGTGAGAATTGCATGGCGTCAGGAATAAATCAAATATTTTTTCTGACACCTCTTTGGCTGGCGTCAGGAATGCATACTTTCTTAGACCGCAAGAGTATCAAGGTGTGACCCTTGGGCTGTCTGTCGATGTCCGTCATAAGCTGTGTGCGTATCCATCAATAGTGTCCATGGCTTATTTATCATATAAGCTACCAGCCTCATCATCTTCGGATGAAACGGAAGCTCAACATTCCCTCTATCCTTGCCGCCAACATAAAGACCTACCGCAACAACCTGTCCCTGACCCAGTTTGAACTTGCCGAAAGAATGGACATATCTACCACATACTTGGCTGAACTTGAGATCGCCAAGAAGGCCCCTTCGATAGAGGTAGTAGAAAAGCTGTGCAAGGCACTCGGGATTCGACCTTACGAACTCTTCCTTGAGGTCGGTGTCGATGATGTCCCGAACGACTCCCGTCAGGCAGTGCGATCCTATGCCAAGGAAGCCACCAAGGTGGCCGCGAAGGCTGTATCCGATGCCCTCCAAACCCTGTCTCAAGAACATCTTGGATAGATAGCCCCTCTGCTTATTCTTGACATAGCCGCATGGCACTACTATCCTTCTCTCTTGTGGCATAGAGCCATAGGAGGAATTTATGAAGAAGACCATGATGGTACTGATTATACTCATGATGGGTATCGGAGTTGTGTCAGCACAGGAAATGAAGCCGATTAGGGTTGAAATGGGTTTGTCTTCAATGAAACCTGCCATTTCAGCAGAATATGTTTTCCCAATAAGTCCTGTATCACTTGGGGTTGATGGTGGCGTGGTTTTCTTCCCTCCCAATATGATACCTAACGGCTTGGTGACCGGACTCCGCCTATACCCCTTTAATATCGTTGGAAACGGCCTGTATGCTTCATTTGGATATATTTTCGAGCCAATGATGAACCCTTTCATGGAATGGAGTAACGATTATCACTTGCTTAGTATTTGTGCCGGTTACCGTATAACATTCTTAAAGATAGTAACCGCAAGGATTGATCTCGGTTATCAAATCACGTTCACAGAAAATGAAAATGATAACAACACCAGAGCCCTTGTAGCGGGCCTAATGCTTGGAGTTGCTTTCTGAAATATAGGGCACCCAGCGATGGGTGCTTCCATTTTTTATTTGGAGGGTAAATGGAAATGGACTTACAGCCTTACATTGATTCAGTGAGCACAGCGAACGAAGAATCTGAACTCAATAAAGCTATTGAATCTTTTCGATATGATATTATTGGCAACTTCGAGTCAGGAGCAATCCCTTCATCTGCATTAGAAGTATTCCTCTCTGGCATTCCTGATCCAGATAAGAAACTTGCTATACTGCTTGGATGTATGAAACTTCACGAAAAGTATTTTACGATGAATTCTGCTGTAACACTTCAGAACCATGAAGAACTATGGGATAAGATTAGCGAAAAGCAGTACAAGTATCTGCAAGTTGTTGAGGTATTACATTATTCCGCTGATCCTGCATCTGAAGTATCTCGACTCTTAGCATGGATGGACAAGCAAGATTGGGACTACGAAGATTTTTCAACACGCCGAAGCAAAATATCTGAAATCGTCGACAAACAGAATGATAGCATTTATCATAATGCCGACACTCCTCGGGATAGGGCAAAAAAGCGGTATACATTTGAAGATGAAAACTATGTCGCTTCATTCATAAAGAATGTTGGAGAAAAGAATATAAAGTATTACAGCAAGCGAAAGACATAATAGTAGACTCACAGCACTGTGTGATCGATGTCGGGAAGGCACCCAGCGATGGGTGCCTTTTTTATTCCTGAAGTTGAAGGCTTGTCGGCCTCCCGATTATTTTCCGCTTCACGAGTTCAGCTACAAGCAACGCCAGAATGTCCCGACGCTCTCTTATCAACACTTCGCCGTCTATACCGGCTCCTCGGGCAGAGACTACAAGATCACCATTCGGATCAATGGCCCAATAGAATCCAAAGACTGTAGTCGCAGGATGTGAAGAGTGAAGGTCGCCAAACCAAAAACCCGCACCTCCTCGATGAAGCGCAAATCGGCCATAAGCTCTATACCCGTATTTCGCGAGATCGCGGTCGGTATTGATGTCGGGAAGTCTCGTCAGTAAGATTCTCATCAGTCTGGTATTTTACCAGACCCCGAAAAATAAATCAAAAACGAACAACCCTATTTCCTGATCAAGAGATGATTCCATCCATTTTTTTGAGTTATTTTCAGATTTTTGATATAATACTACATGCCCAACATAATCGAGAGCCTCATGATTAGGAGCATTGATCGCCTCTACCCCGAGCAGGGATGGATTCCGAAGGTGTCAGCTTTCGGCATCAAGCTCAATCAAAGACTGGACAACTTCCACTTTGATGTTGGATTGCTCGATTTACAGCATCCAAATCTTCAACATCTTGTGAAAACCTGCTACGCCTATGCCCGCCATCTGGCATACGAGGGTTTAGAGATTGAGTCTCAGGCTTGGGCTAAAATCTATTTTATAGACTGCTACTTTGTGCATCGCGCAGACGCTGATGGCTATTTTTACGCCATCTTATACCCTCGCTACTTTATCCGTTCGATCAGCATGACATTTAGGGAGATAGGCAAGTATTTCCGGCAGGTATTACATGGAGACAAGGCTCCGCTTACGACTATTCAGCTTTGCCTCGCGGCCTACTATACCAGTCCTGTCATTGAGGCGAACCCATGACGCTTTGCTACAGCGATCCAATCGACCCTACGATCACTTGGCAAGCGGACAGGACAGTGCAAGTAGGATTCGTCAATGAAACTGATCGAAAGAGCATGTCTGAACTCCTCTATCGCCGCCGTGCCTTAATCTTCGATCTTTACCGTGATCCTGAAAAAATCCTCAACAACCTGTTCGAATACGCCTGTGTGCTCAGAATGCTGGATTATGCCAGCTACTTGCGGGTAGAGGATAAAATCAAGAGACACCTCAATGATGATAGAGACCCGCTGGAAATCGTTCCGATCATCGTCTATGGAGCAGGAAGGGATCAGCTTATCGACCACATTGCAGTCATCAATGGATCGACTACGCATCCTCACCTTATCTCGTCCTACTACCTTGAAATCACAAAGGGTTTCTGACCATGTACGTCTTCGATCCACCGCTGACTGAGCCAGAGAAGGAGGAGATGACAGCGGCCATGCTGGAAGACCTTGTATATAGGACAGCATTCCTATCACCTAAAATGCGGCAGGACTATATCGACCGATTACGCGATGTCTGGTTGAGCGGAGTCAAACAGGATGAGTAGAGCCACTGTATATCAGGGCTTAAAGGCGGCGATTCTGTATAAACGCCTTCCCTTTCACCATTTTGAAGATGATTTTGCTACAATAGCCTTCGAAAGCTGGAAACAGTTTGGTCCAGTTGATGCGATGCTCGATTCTCTTCCAATGCCGAGCAATATGAAACTCAATATCTATAGTGAGCTTGTTGGAGACTGCACTGATGGTGTTGCGGTCACAGTCTCAGATGATGTGCAACACCTTGGGTATATGCAGAGCGAGCGTGGGATGCCATATAAGGTTGCTACCTTCGAGGACTTCCTCTCACGGCTATTTCGGCTTGGATGCAACCCACTGGGTTATGACTATGAATCCTTCAATGTTTCATTATCGCTCATAGATTTCTCTATCATCGAAGAACAACTTACCCGTGGCCACTTGCTCGAAAAGAAGCCGCTCATCTCTAACGCAAAAGGCAATAAGACCATCTATCTTTCCTTCGACTGGTAGGATGCAGGGAATGGACACTCCCACTTTCATTGGCAAACGAGTGAGAGACCTCCTTGCGGGAGCCGCCATCGGGATCATCCCTTTCGCCTCATCTTCTTTCGGCAAAAGAGAAGAGCGACCTGACCAGATGCGTCGCTATCTCTTCCTTGGCCACAAAGACAGATCGAGTATCTATTGGTCGTTCTATATCCTTGCTCCACGGATGGGCATCTGGGACTACTCGTTCAAGACCGCCGCTATCGATGAGTACACCGCGCTCTTCGAGCGAGGGGAAGTCTCGGCTGAAGAGTTGAAGAGACATTCTCATGCTGTCTCGGTCGCATGCGAGACGCCGACTCGCGACAATGGGCTTCTGTGGTATTTTTGCACCGAGGATGAGGATGAGATCACCACTCAGGAAGCTCGGATCGCCACAACCATGGCTATTGATCGTAACTTAACCTCTCGACCCGATGTTGCCACATTTGTTTCAGAGATATGTGGACGCTCAATCGACACGATGAAAGAGAACGCTCTCAACCTCTTCGGCGACTACGGTTTCGTTTGGAATGACTTCGGCTACTATGTAGACTACAAGTATTTCTCCGTTGGCGGGATAGAAAGAGTGCCGCAGTATACAGCACAATGGGCATACAAACGTATTCTGAATACTCCCGCTGGTTCATTGTGGAAGAGTTGATTCATGCTCATCATTTTCCTATCTTTGTCTCATGGACAATCTCTACCTCGGAACGTGCTCGTGGAAGTACCCTTCATGGGAAGGGCTGGTCTACTCGTCCCGTGAACCAGCCAACTACCTTGAAGAATACGCCCGCAAGTACAACTCGGTAGAAGTAGATCAATGGTTCTGGTCTCTCGGCAGGACTGGTGCATCACTGCCACGGCGCGAGGTCGTGGCCGACTATGATGCTTCGACTCCTGCCGACTTCCGCTTCTCCATCAAATGTCCCAACGCTCTGACACTGACCCATCAGTATGCCCGCAAAGGCGAGCCGCTCGTAGAAAACCCTCGATTTCTTGACACCGATTTCTTCTTGCGGTTCATCGAGTCTGTTGCCCTGATCGTACCCAAGACCGTCGTCTTCATGTTTCAGTTCGAGTACCTCAACAGAGACAAGATGCACTCAAAACAGGTTTTCCTCGAAAAGCTCAGTCGCTTCTTGAATTCCCTACCGCGAGACCTACCCTATGCTGTGGAAATTCGGAATCCTCGTTGGATGGATGACTCTTGGTTCGACTTTCTACGGGAACATCAAGTCGCTCCGGTTCTCCTCCAAGGTTACTGGATGGATGATGTCCCCACCATATTGAATCAGTATGGGGCAAGGATCGGAGATACAATCTGCGTTCGGCTCCACGGTGAGGATCGCGAGGGCATGGAGGAACGAACTGGGGAGGATTGGAGCAAGATCGTGAGGCCGAAGGACGAGGAGATCGAGAGAATAGCCGGTTCCCTCAAGATACAGTACGGCAACGGCAAGCGGTTGATCGTCAACTTCAACAACCACTACGAAGGTTCTGCACCCCTCACAATAGAAAAATTCAGAAAATTCTTCCCCTAAATCGCAAGCAAGACTGCTTTCGGTGGCGTGTAGAGGGCAGGAGGATTCCTATGCCGTCAAATACGCCGTCTCTTCGCCAAATCATGGCTCTTGCCTGTCCCTACTGCGGACATATCCTTACGCCCTCGGAGCAGGAGGATGAATACTACTACTGTGAGCAATGCGGGTACAGCATCCCCGCAGTCGCACCAAATCCACCCGATTCCAATAGATAGTTTTGACAGCAATTAGCCAATGGTGTACTCTATTTCGCTAGAGATCGACTGGTTTGACCCTCGCAGAAGGTTCTGCCTACCTCCCTATAGCACCCTCGACCGTCAATAAGCTGGGCCGGGAGGGTGGCAGTCTGGCGGTCAAGGATGGGCGTAACTGACAGTCACACAAGGGTCATCGACGACCGGCTCAAGGGCAAAATGCTTACTAAATCAGCAAACAAAAAGAAAAAGGGGTAATACATGGCTTCTCCGCTCTCTAACCTGATATGGTCCGTCGCCGATCTCCTTCGCGGCGACTATAAGCAAGCCGATTACGGCAAGGTAATCCTTCCTTTCACCCTTCTGCGTCGGCTTGACTGCGTTCTTGAGCCCACCAAGGCGGCAGTGCTCGCCGAGGCCAAGGCGAAGAAGGGCGAGAGTGAGCTCGTTCTCGAAAGGGCACTCTGCAAGGCATCCAAGCAGACCTTCTACAACACCTCACAGCATACCCTCAATACGATGCTCTCTGACCCCGATCAACTAAAGCAGAACCTTCTGCACTACCTGTCGAGCTTCTCGGTGAATGCACAGGACGTGTTTACCCGCTACAAGTTTGCCGAGCAGATCGGGTTTCTGTCGGAAAAGAACCTCCTCTATTTGGTTCTCCAAAGTTTCACATCCATAGACCTCCGACCCTCCGCCGTCTCAAACGCCGACATGGGGCTCGTCTTCGAGGAACTCATCAGAAAGTTTGCTGAGTTGTCCAATGAGACCGCCGGAGAGCACTTCACCCCCCGAGAGGTCATTCGCCTCATGGTCAACCTCATGTTCTGCGAGGACAGCGAGGCTCTCACCAAGCCGGGTGTCATCAGAACCCTCTACGACTGCTGTGCTGGTACTGGCGGCATGCTCTCGGTCTCCGAGGAGCATCTGCGGTCCATGAACCCAAAGGCGACCCTCAAGGTCTTCGGGCAGGAACTCAACGAGGAGTCCTACGCCATCTGCAAGGCAGACATGCTCATCAAAGGCGCTGATGTTAAAAACATCATCCAAGGCAACACGTTGAGCGAAGACGGGCTCCCGGACAAGAAGTTTGACTACATGCTTACAAACCCTCCCTTCGGCGTAGAGTGGAAGAAGGTACAGAAGGAGGTCGAGAAGGAGGCTGAACGGGGCTTTGCCGGTCGATTCGGTCCCGGCCTCCCCCGGATCAGCGATGGAAGCCTCCTCTTCCTCATGCACCTCATGTCCAAGATGCGACCGGTGGACGAAGGTGGGAGCCGGATCGGCATTGTCCTCAACGGCTCGCCCCTCTTCACAGGCGGGGCTGGCTCAGGTGAGAGCGAGATCAGAAAATATGTCATCGAGAACGACTTCCTTGAGGCCATCGTCGCCCTGCCCACGGACATGTTCTACAACACGGGTATAGCGACCTATGTGTGGATTCTGACCAACCACAAAGACCCAAAACGCAAGGGCAAGGTTCAGCTTATCAATGGCATTGATCTCTGGAATAAAATGAAGAAGTCTTTAGGTTCCAAGCGCAAGGAGCTCGGGGACGAGCATATCGAGCTCATCACCAAGACCTTCGGTGATTTCAGGAAGAACAATATCTGCAAGATCGTTCCCAACATCGAGTTTGGCTACTCGACCATAACGGTGGAGCGCCCGCTCAAGAACGGCAAGGGCGAGATCGAGACTGATAAAAAAGGGAACGCTAAGTCCGATTCGAGCCTCCGGGATACCGAAAACGTACCGCTCTCAGACGACATTGAAGCCTATTTCAAGCGGGAAGTCTTGCCGCATGTGCCCGATGCTTGGATCGACCACTCCAAGACAAAACCCGGTTACGAGATTCCCTTCACCCGCTACTTCTACAAGTACGTCCCTCCCCGTCCGCTTGAGGAGATCGACCGTGACCTCAAGGCGAAGACTGAAAAGATCATGAAGCTCCTCGGGGAGATTTCGGGATGAAATACAAGCCATACCCGAAATATAAGGATTCTGGTGTCGAGTGGCTGGGGGAGATACCGGAGGGGTGGGAAATACAAAAGAATGCTTATCACTACCGAAGCGCGATGGGACAAACAATCCTCAAAGAAGATTTAGAGGAAGATGGAGATGTTCCCGTCTACTCAGCTACCGAGAAAGGAGAGGTCTTCGGCTTTATATCAAGACCGAGAGTTCAACTAAGTCAAGGGGATTTTGTTATCCCGGCACGGGGTGTTTCTATTGGATTTCCTGTTTTGGTTGAGGAGATTTCAACCTGTACACAGACAACGATTTACATGAAGTCGATTTCAAACAGGTGTGTACCCAAATACTCGTTTTGGTACCTCTTGGGAAATCGACACAAACTTTTCGAGTACGATAGAACTGCAATCCCCCAAATAACGGTGGAGCAAGTTGCATCAAACCGTATTCTGCTCCCACCTCTCTCCACCCAACGCACCATCGCCACCTTCCTCGACACCGAGACTGCCCGGATTGATGGTCTCATCAAGGACTACGAAGACCTGATCGAGCTCTTGAAAGAGAAGCGGCAAGCCCTCATTTCTCATGCTGTCACTCGCGGCCTTTCAGAACTCGTGAGTCCCGACGATCCTGAGTTTGGTGAATGGGCGAAACCGGCAAAGTTCAAGGACTCCGGGGTTGAATGGATCGGGGAGATACCAGAGGCGTGGGAAGTCAAAAGACTCAAGCACATCTCCTATTCATGGTGCGATGGTCCCTTTGGATCAGGTTTGAAAAGTGAACACTACTCAGATGAAGGTGCGAGGGTTGTAAGATTACAAAATATCGGAGTATTGAAGTTTGAAAGTGAGGATGCGGCATATATCGCATTGGAATACGCTTCGGGCCTCGGAGACCACTTCATAGAACCATCCGATTTGCTGATAGCTGGGCTTGGAGATGACAATCATCCAGTTGGAAGATGTGTAGTCGCTCCTGATGATATTGGTGTCGCTATTGTTAAAGCTGATTGTTTCCGCTTTCGCCTGTATCCAAAAAACGAAGCGCAATTCCTTGCCCTTCAGCTTACCGCTACCGCAGTTCCTTACTCTAAACAAGCATCAACTGGAACAACACGAGAGCGTGTAAATTTGTCAACAATGGCAAATCGACTCATCATACTTCCTGAACCTATCGAACAAAATGCTATCGCCATATTCCTGTGCAGAAATGCTGCCAAGATCGACACCTTGGTGTCTGAATCCGAATCTGCTATTGAACTTCTCAAGGAGTACCGCTCCGCCCTCATCACCAACGCGGTCACCGGAAAAATCAGTGTGGAGCAAACGCAAGAATGAAATACTGGGTGCTCGACAAGAACGTTCTTGAAAATAAAGCGTCGCTTGAATCTCTTCTCGCCGATAGAGAAAACCGGGGTGTACTCTTTGAGAACACTTTCCATGAGATGCGAGCAAAAGACCCAAACAATAATCTCCAACTATCATTACGATTCTTAGGACAGTATGCGGATCAAATCGTGTTAGCACATCACCCAAACCGGATTGAAGAGATCACACAGGAAACGAGACAATTTACCACTACTGACCTCATCGACCTTGATGCAAGCAAAAACCTTTCAGGACTTTTCAAGCATATCCAGACTGGACGGATATTCGACGACCCTCGCTTTCAAGAAGTAGCAGAGGGCTCTGAAAACACTCTCCTTGTATGGTCACAATCTGCGAAGCAAGTTATAGAATATCTGAGCAAAGAAGACTTCGCTTTTTTCCACGAATATGGCCATCGCCTATTCATCAAGAAATCATCCTTACTTGATTGTTGGCACCCTATTTCTCACAAGGCATGGATGTGGTTTGACCAAATTCGCCGATTAAGTATGCAACCATTAGTCGGCCCAACTGTAATCCGCCAAATGCTTTCTTTCCGCATTCTTCTTTTTCAAGTGCTTTACTTTTGTTGGATTAGAAGGTCTGAAGGACCTATTCCAGAAAACACTCACCGAATAGCCAATGATTTAACTGATATGACCTATTGTGCCTTGGCTACCTATTTTGACGGACTGCTGTCTCATGAGACCATGGTCAATAATGTGTTCCCGGTAGGAAAGGCATTTCTCGACAAGCTCTGTAATCAACCGTCTTTGGAGATGAAGTCATGAATAATGTCCATTTGGAAAAAGAGTTCGAGAAAGACATTGTAGCCCATCTCACAGCCAACGGTTGGCTTGAGGGCACGTCTGATTGCTATGACATAGCCCGAGCCCTCTACCCGGAAGATGCCCTTGCATGGGTACAGATAGCCCAAAAGGATGCATGGGACAAGCTCGTAGGCCAACATGGCCCCAAGGCAGAAGAACAGTTCTTAAACAATCTGTGCTCCAACCTTGACCAGCTTGGAACTCTCCATGTTCTCCGCCACGGCTTCAAGATTCCCGGTGCTGGTGGCACCTATTTCTCGATGATGCAAGCCAAGCCTCGAAGCAACCGCAATCCTGATGCGTCAAAGCTCTTTGAGGCCAATACTCTGCGGGTTGTACGGCAAGTCTACTATTCCGCCAACAACAAGAACTCAATCGATCTCGTGCTCTTCCTGAACGGTCTACCCATAGCGACACTTGAACTCAAGACCGAGAGCACCCAGTCCGTCCATGCCGCAATCAAGCAGTACAAGAAGGATCGACTGCCCAAAGACTCTTCCGCGAACCGGCTGGAACCGCTCCTTCAGTTCAAGAGCCGCTGTGTTGTCCACTTCGCCGTCTCCACGGAAGAAGTCTACATGACCACGAAGCTGGGAGGAGAAGCGACCGACTTCCTTCCCTTCAATAGAGGCGACAATGAAGGGAAAGGAAATCCAGTTAATCCCGATGGTTGTCGAACTGCATACCTTTGGGAGAACGTGCTCAAGCGCGACAACTGGGTCTACATCCTAAGCGACTTTGTGCACCTTGAGCGTTCGGAAAAGACAGATGCTTCCGGCAAAAAAGTGCTGTCGGAACGCATGATATTCCCCCGCTACCACCAGTGGGATGCGGTGACTGAGCTCGTAAAGACTTCCCGCATCGAGAAGGCGGGGCATCGTTATCTCATCCAGCACTCTGCCGGTTCCGGCAAGTCGAACTCAATCGCATGGCTCGCACACCAGCTTTCCGGGCTCCACGATGAGGGCGACAACTCTGTCTACGACGCAGTGCTCGTCATCACTGATAGGACTGTCCTCGACAAGCAACTTCGTGACAACCTCTTCCAGTTTCAGAAAACCCAAGGTGTCGTGGAGGCGGTCACTAACGACGAGGGTGCCAAGTCGAATAAGCTACGGGATGCCCTCCTCGGCGGGAAACGAATCATCGTAGTGACCATCCAGACCTTCAAACCACTCCTCGAAAAGATAGGGAGCGACGAAGAGCTCAAGAAACGCAACTTTGCGGTGATTATCGATGAGGCTCACACCTCGCAGACCGGCGGGGCGGCAGGGGCTCTCAAGAAAGTGCTTGCCAAGGAAGGTTACGACGAGGACGAGGTTTCAGCCGAAGACCTCATCCTTGGCGACCTTGAAGCTCGCAAACAGCCCCTGAACGTCTCCTACTATGCTTTCACTGCCACACCCAAGTCCAAGACAATGGAGCTATTCGGAACCCTCAATAGTGATGGAGTGAAAGTACCATTCAAGACCTATTCGATGCGACAGGCCATCGAAGAAGGTTTCATCCTCGACCCCCTGCAAAATTTCTTGTCCTACAAAGTGGCTTGGAAACTCGTCCATGAAGGCGCGGAACACAGCAATGACGAGGTATTAAAAAACAAGGCGGTAAAGGCCCTCAACAGGTGGGTACGCCTTCACGAACACAACATTTCCCAGAAGGTGAAGATCATTGTGGAGCACTACCGCGAGCACGTCGCGTGGCGGCTCAACGGGCAAGCCAAGGCTATGGTTGTCACCAACAGCCGCGAAGAAGTGATCCGCTACAAGCTGGCCATTGATGCCTACATCAAGGAGAACAAGTACCCCATCGGGACGCTGGTGGCGTTCTCTGGCGACATCGAGGTGAAGGACCTTGCTGACCTTCCATTCAACGAGAGCAACATGAATCCGGGTCTCAAGCGCAGAGACATCAAGGAAGCCTTGGACACAGGCGAATTCCAGATTCTCCTCGTCGCCAACAAGTACCAGACAGGCTTTGACCAGCCGAAGCTCGTCGCCATGTATGTTGACAAGAAGCTCTCCGGGGTTGCTACCGTCCAGACACTCTCGCGGCTCAATCGTAAGTATCCCGACAAAGACTGGACTGTTGTCCTCGACTTCGTGAACGACCCTGATTCCATCCTTGCGGATTTCCAGCAGTTTTACCGCTCGGCGAGCTTGCCACAGGGCACCGACCCGAACCTTCTTTACAAGCTCGAAACCAAGCTCGATGCGATTGGTATATATCTCGAATCCGAAGTCGAGGCATTTTCCAACTGGTACTGGGACCCAAAACGCTCCAAGAACAACCACTTCCAGCTTCAGAAATACCTTCAGCCGCCCGTCCAGCGCCTCAAGGAACGTTATATCACGGCACTTGAAGAGAAGGACAACGAGACCAAGGACGCCCTTGAAATCTTCGTGAAGGACGTGGGGAGCTTCTGCAAGCTCTTCGAGTTCATAACCCAGATATTCGACTATGGAGACGACATTGGGCTTGAGATGCGATATTCCTACTTCAAAGAACTCTTGCCTCTCATGCTCGGTATCATCCGCGAAGGCCGAGACTCGGGTGACATTGATCTATCCGGCGTTCGCCTGTCTCACTATGCCATTCGCCCTAAAGAAGCGACAATACTTCCGCTTGATCCTTCGCATGTCGGGGAGCTCCCTCCCTCCTATGGAGAAGTTGGTTCCGGCAATAGCCATGACCCCGAAACCGTCAAGTTGCTTGAACTCATCGAACAACTGAACCTCATCTTCGAGGGAGACCTGTCCGACTCCGACCTCGTGAACTACGCCTTCGCGGTCCGAGACAAGCTCCTTGAAAATGAAACACTGAGAACTCAGGCTGAAAACAATACCAAGAAGCAATTTGACGAGTCAGACGATCTCCACGAAGCGATTCTTGACGCGGTGGACGAACAGGCCAAGGTGAATTCAGACCTCGCTCGTCAGGTCATGAGCGATGCCAAGAAGCGCGACGAGTTTATGAAGCTCATCCGGGAACTTGCATATTGGGGATTCCTCAATGAGAAGGAAGCTGGATAATGGCAAGGCTTCTTCTTCAATGGGTTATGGTCGTGAAATGAATGCATTCCATGAAATACATCTATAAAATCACCTACCCTAAAGGCAAGATTTATGTCGGTAAAGATTTGACCGGCACACTCAACTATTTTGGAAGCGCCGATAGTCGTTTGATTGAAAGTGATTTTTCGGATGATGAATGGGATGATTTTACCATCAGAAAAGAGATAATCTGGAAATCAGAAATAGCATCAGATTCGGAAGTGAACTCAATAGAAATCGCATACATCCAACAGCTTCAAGCTAACAATCCCCAAATTGGCCATAATCGCCTCCCAAAATACAAAGCAAATGAGGAGTGAAGAATGTCCATCCCTGACTATCAGACCTGCATGCTCCCACTACTAAAGTTCGCTTCTGATGGTAAAGCTCATAGACTAACTGATGCTATCGAATCATTATCATCATTTTTCAATCTCACAACAGATGAGCGAGAAGCTGTTCTCCCTTCTGGCACACAGTTCATCATGGCAAACCGTGTTGGCTGGGCAAGAACTTATCTAAAGAAGGCAGGGCTGATCTCTGACCCCAAGCGCGGACTATTCCAGATCACCGAACGTGGACAGGCGTTGCTTCGGTCAAATCCTCTGGAAATCAATACTAAATTTCTACAGCAATATGAAGAGTTCAATGACTTCAGAAACAAGACCCGTGCAAAGAGTATCCAAGAAGAGCCAGAGACTGAACATCCCACTTATTCCACACCACAAGAAGCTCTTGAATTTGGCTACCTAAAACTTACAGAAAATCTTTCAGACGAACTGCTCGAAGAAATAATGACATGTTCACCAAACTTCTTTGAGCGTCTCGTAGTCGAGCTACTCGTGAAAATGGGATATGGTGGATCACTTAAAGAAGCCGCCAGCATCGTAGGAAAATCTGGCGATGCTGGTATCGATGGCATCATCAAAGAAGACAAACTCGGTCTCGATGCGATCTATATCCAAGCAAAACGTTGGGATTCTGTTGTGGGACGCCCTGAGATTCAGAAATTTGTTGGAGCCTTGGATGGGCAGAAGGCAAGGAAAGGTATCTTCATTACAACCAGTAGTTTCACAAAAGAGGCTGTTGAGTATGCAAAAAATACAACCGTCAAGGTTGTACTGGTTGATGGAGATCGTCTTGCCAACCTAATGATCGAAAATTGCCTTGGGGTTAGCACCACCCAAACCTATGAGATAAAGAAAGTTGATACAGACTATTTTGAGGAAGATTAACATTTTCAACAGTACACTAAGGTTCGAATGATATTATGAACTACCTCGAAGCGTGGGACGGCTTAAAAAACGCAATTGAACAAGCGCACTCCGTTATAGACCTTCGCAAGATTCGCGATCAGGCGGAAGCCTATAGGTATGCCCTCAAGGTAGCAGGAGAGTCTCGCGAAGTTGTGCGAAAGGCTGAAGAGATAAAGCTCAGGGCCGAACGTCGCGCTGGTGAGATACTACTCAAGTCTCCAAAACAACGCCCCGGCTCATATCAGCAAAAGCAACGGTTCATAGCAGATACCGTTGATATTCCGCCATCTTACAAAGAGCTCGGCATAACAAAGATGGATGCCATGAAGTGGCAACGTGTTGCATCCATACCAGCTAAGGATTTTGAGCGATGGCTCAAGTCATCTGATGAGGTTTCCTCCGCTGGCGCACTCCGTCTTGAAGCCACACTTCGATTCGCAGAGCGAGAAACACCACCACTGCCCTCTGGCAAATATGGTGTGATCCTTGCCGATCCGCCGTGGGCCTACGAATATAGCCACAAGAGTTTCAAGCGTGTAGATGACCATTACCCCACAATGTCACTTGAAGAAATCTGTGACATGGGGGATGACATAAAAAGGCTTTCTGCCAAGGACTGCACTCTGTTCCTTTGGATTCCTTCTCCGCATTTAGGCAAGTTTCCAGCCGTACTTGAAGCATGGGGGTACCGCTACTGTACCACTTGGATTTGGGCAAAAGCTGGTTATAGCTTTGGGCATTACGGAAGCATAGACCATGAACTACTCATCATCGCCGGTCGCGGCAAGGCGACACCAACCTGCGACCCCAAAATCACGACAAGGATAAGTTCCGTCCAAAGCATCCCTAAAACTCGCCACTCGGCCAAACCTATTGAATACTACTCCATCATTGAGAAACTCTACCCTGACCGGAAGTACCTTGAACTCTTCTCACGAAATGCCGAGCCGCGCAAGAGGTGGTCCTACTGGGGAGATGAGGCATGAATCGCGTTGTATCCCTCTTCATGCTCCTTTCAAGCCTCTCGTTCACCTTCGCTCAAGAAGCTACTTCAGCATCTTCACCAAATGTCATAATCGGTTGCTACAACATCCAGATATTCGGCATGACCAAGGTCGAGCGCCCGAACATCATGAACGTCCTCGCACAGATCGCTTTGACCTACGACGTGCTCGCTGTTGAGGAGGTAGGATCAAACGATTCGTCCGCCTCTGATGAGACGTGCGTTGCTGTCATGGATGCCTATCTCGCTCGAATCAACGATCTTGCTGGCGCCGGTACATATGCCTATGTTCCGGGAAATCAGTACGCCATTGTCTACAAGGTTTCTGAGTTTTCCGTAGTGTCATCAGGACTCTACTCGGGATCAGAGAGCTTCACCTACACACCATTGACCGCTTACCTCAAGTCCACTACCGGCAACCTCGACTTTTCAATGCTGGTGATCCACACCTCACCCTCCAAGGCAAAGGCCGAAATACCCGCACTAAAGAACGCCATGGCGGAGGTCGCCACGCTCTATGCAGAGCCTGATGTAATCTGCCTTGGAGACTATAACGGCGACGGGTCCTACTATGACGAGGGGAGTGGCCTCGATCTCGCAGGGTTCCCTTCTCCTACCTACATCACCGCAATCCCCAATTCAGCGGACACGACCATCGTGGCTTCGAGCAACACCTACGACCGCATAGAGCTTTCGGAAAGTATGACTTCCGACTATACTGGCAAATGGGGCGTGGTTGATCCAAGCAAGATGTCTGATGTTCAGACGCTCGAAGGAACCAAGACAACGGCTGGAACGGAGGAGGCCCTGTCGGATCACCTTCCGGTGTGGTGCATGCTCTATAGCAACCAAGACACTGACTGAAAATGAATATCGAAAATCAAGCGTTCATCCATATCCATTCCCCTGACTGCGCCGTCGCCGTGTTGGAGGTGGGGAAGGAATATGACACGGATAAAATGCGAAACCTATCTTGGCAATCTCGCGAACGGCACGAGATGCGACGCACTATCCTTCTCTATCAAGTGAACCTTGGGGCTATGCCGCTGAACCGACATGTAAGCTCAGTAATGATTGAGAATCATGCTCTCGACAAGGCAATGCTGATGTACTCAGCGAGCGTTCCTAAAGAATGCAGGATGTTCATTCGAGAAATTGCCTTCAAGGAGATACGCACTTTACAGACGCGCCTTCGCGAAGGACTTCCCTCTATGTCACTGAAGAGTCAGACTTGCGGTTTTGGATCGACTGGCTTTCCTGTTCACCACTTCCCAATTTCGTCTATCCAATAGTCTGCTCAGGCATTGTTCTCAAAGAAAGCCAGCAGTTCCTTAGTAGTGACATTTCGAGCTTCAGTTGGCATGAGAATGAACCTCGCAACTACTGGTCTGGCGCTGTAACCAATGGACAGATCAACACCGAGATTCTCTTCGCGGTCAAATTCAAAGTCATCAAGATGTCGTCCTGATAGACAGCATCAACTTTAGCAATTCCGAGGTCGGATTGCGCGAAATCAATTAGTATTTGCACCCCCGCTCAGTCGCTCATAGCGGCCCATAGCCGCGTTGCAGGGCTTTCTGGGATGATTCCCTGCTCAAACACTCCCTCGTGTCACGATGAGTTGATTTCCCTGAATCTGGGGCTTCTAAGGGTCGCTTTGCTGTCGCGCGGTGGAAAATGATGCCTTGGGCTGACCTGATCGGCCAGCCCATCTGGATCAACATCGCGCTGGTTTGGATGTAGCCTCAAAATCCGACTTACATGACAGCCTTCGGGTTCTCAGGAGGGCGCGCTCGAAAGGTCAAATAGGTGAAGGTAGAGATGAACAACGGCGGAAAGTCGGGTTAGCTGGATGTCGCCTACGACGACGGCACCAAGGCCGGGTGGGCAAAGCGGGGTTTGGCTTTTCGCAAAGATACAACAAGGCTTGCCCTGCGGAACGCACATCCCCAAGCATCGCCTTCGAGATGATCTGCTCTCGAAGACGATGCATATATAATCCATTTCAGTTTGGCGCGCCCTTACTCACAATTTGCATTCATGATTAGTTCCGGTATAAGTAACTCCACTGTCACGGGCATCATTACTCCTGATCCCCTATTCGTAACGACCTTATGCCAGAACTCGATTCCCGTATCGGTTTCGTAGAACACCTGCTCGTCATAGATATTCTGCATGCTCTCAAAGGCGTCGACGCTCACATCATCCCTGCTGTATGGATAGAACAGTTCGTATTGATCGGTCTTCAGGTACTCCCGATATTTCGCCACTTCGCATCCAGCATCCTGCTCAGACTCGGCGTAGTATCCAATCAGAATGCTATTGTCGTTCTCCGAAGCGAAGAAGTAACTCACTTGACCTGACAAACATTTCCAATACGAAATGAGATCATCAATCCCTTGGATTGATGTCTCGATATGAAGGAATAAATTCATCCGAGGATGCGTTGATCCCAAGACTCTCCTCTTTCCGGCTATCAGTTTCTCATAGCTACAGTCTTCCAACGATTCATCGCTATTTATTCCAATATCATTTGACTTTGCTAAATCTTCCCTATGCATTCTTTCAATATCATCCACAGTGATGTTGGGTAAATAAGCGGCGGCCTGTGTCCATCCCATTCTTTGCACCTTGTATTTTGCTTTCACAGTTGGCTCCTTTGACATTTTCTCATGTCGGAAAGAGTATATCAGGAATGTCTGGTTATTCAAATTTTCGTTATCAGGAATATCACTACGACTCATGTGCATGTATATACATATATCCTAATCATTGCGCCTTTCTTTTACACAACGTTCGGAATGATTGACTCGCTGAACTGCGCCTCTCGATCCCACACATATCCATCATGTTTCACCGCTTCCCTTTCACAACCTCGGAAAAGGCCAGCTTCTCATGGATCGAATATAGATACTGCATACCATTGATCGACCCATCGGGGTTGATCGTGTCCCACTTCTTTATCGCAAGTTCTGCATCCTCAGCGGTATGACAGTAGCGGAGCCATACCTCACGGTCGAATCCTGCTTGTTTAAGTGCGACGGCAAGGTTGAGCCATTGTCGATATTCATCAAACCATCCGAGCTTATACGCTTTATCGAGTGAGGGGATTACCAGTCCCTTGAGGGGACAGAGTATCTGAATCAAAGGTTCTTCCTGTCCTGTCGTCCTCGGTCTGTCAGTCCTCAGTGCTTCTTTGCTCTCACGGCTCCACAAGGCATCGATGACGTTGAATATCGATTCTCCAACATGGTGATACGACTCATTGGTCGGATTTCCATAGAACTTCCTCGCGACATCAATACAACTGGCGTCAATAGTCTGTCTTCCGAACAGATGGCGATAGAGGATTCTTAGATAACTCTTCATCCTATCCGGTTGATTGATCTTCTGCCCAAGGGGGAACAGTACATGGAACCTGTCGAGAGGAGGATCATCATGCTTAGATTTCTGATGACTCTTGCTGGTTGTGATGTAGTATTCCCACCTCGCAAAATCACGCTCAAAGTCTTTGATTGTGTATTGAGTAGAGGGGCTACAGCCGTCATTGTCGATGTCTGCATAAAGGACATCAGAGCAGATAAAATCCTCGGCGGCCAAATGAGCGAGCGCGAACCGCCCCTTTTGCGTGTACCCATGGCGAAACTCCCCCATGCAGTAGTCGCTGAGGGCGGCGAGTTCCCTCAATGTCTCTGCATCTGTGACTTCTACAGGAATGGGGAAGCTGACTTCATATTGATCCTGCATCCTTCCTGAGCAATAGAGCAACATTAGCTAATCCTCCTTTTCGGAGGGGAGGCTTTAGCCGACCCTCCGTTATTATTTAGAACTGTCCCATCCCACGGACGCACTTTTCGCCTCCTATGCTTCAATCTCGATTCGTCCATGGATTAACTTATACTCGCGCGTCTTTTTCGAACGCGGGTCTGCCTCTTTCACGACCTCAAGCCAGCCATCACGAAGAAGTATCCCGACATGGTGAGATGCGGTCTTGCGATTGATATTACAGTCAGTCGCGATCTGGTCGATGCCAACCGAGTAAGTGTCTCTCTGCCAGCCATAGGTTTGTCGCACGAAGTATTGGAGTATCTTGAAGGTGACTGGATTCAATGCGAACATTCGAACAGACCAGAAGAAGTTCGGGGCTTTGAGGTAATGCTCCTTCATGGGAACATGGGGTTTGTAAACTTCAAATGTCTTGATCATCTATTTCCTCCTTACGGGCATATCTTCTGCCTCTTCAACAGGAACCTTAGAGCGTTCCACTCGTTCCTCGATCCGCATCATCTTGTAGTTGATGTCGAACTCAATGTTCTGGCCACTCGTGTTTTTTCGGTTCTTGATGACTGCAAGGTTGATTGTTCCCGCCGCCCTTTCTTCAGGCGTCTGAACTATTGAGAACAAGGTATCCGCAAGCCTGATCTTCTTGCTGGAATCTGCGACTGCCGCATAGCCAACATGCTTCTTCGTACCGCCATTCTCATCAGCGGCAGTCCGATTGGTTTGAGTTGCTGTTACGACTGGAACATTATTGATTTCAGCGAGGGTTTTTAGTCCTGTATAGATAAACCCCTGTGCATCGTATTCCGAGCTTGCTTTCTCATGCGACTTCAGTTCGTCGGCATAGTCGATGTATATGATGTCAGGTTTCCAGCCGAGGCTATCGATGATCCCCTGAATATCGAGGTAGGTGGCCTCGTATGGATGAACCTTATGTATCGCAAGGCGTCCAAACTTCTTCGTTGACTTCAGAATGATTTCTCGTACATCCATCGCTTGGTAGAGGCTCTTGGAAATCCGCTCCAAGATGTCTAACTTTCCCATCTCTGTTGAGACGTAGAGGATTGAGTAACCATTCTCCATGCTATCGCGAGCAAAGTTGGTTAGGAAAATGGACTTTCCAATGCCAGAGAGACCAAGGATTACCGCCAATGCCCCTTGCATCCATGCCTTTATTTCATCATTGTTGAGTACGCGAGCAAGTTGCTTGATGCCAGTACAAAGAAATTTATTTTTATTTTCTTCGACTTGCTTCAAGGCCATCACAAGATCAGCGTGATCGGTTATGATCAACGGGCTGTCGTTTACAGACGAATAGTTTCTTCTAAGTCGCTTTTGTAGACGCGCGAAGTCTTCGTCTTTGTTTCGGCTTGCGGTGAATACAAACGCGGCCTCCTGATAGTACCTCTCCTGATTCATCTCCTCCAACATCTGGTAGGCGGTAGCAATATCCCAGTCATGGACAGCATCTATCGAAAGACCGAACAGTGATTGGAGACGGTCCTGCGGCGGCATCTCTCCGGTTTGTTCAAAGACTCGAAGTATGGTCTCAAGACGCTCCTGATGCTCAGGGAAAGCCTCGGCCTCGATCACGTCGTGTAGAAACCTTGGCGAACAGCATGCAACTTCAATCATGTAATCTTGGTTTATCATTTTTTCCTCCTAAATGAAAAAGACCTTCTCGGCTGACATGGCTGATCCTTCAAGCACGGAAGAACCTGAAGTCCCGTGCCTGAAACCCTGTCAGCCGAGAAGGTCTCTCTCGGCTCAGGTTCATTATTCGATGGGGATCACCATCACAATGAAATATGCTTTTTTCAGCTTATGTATCTGATGGTTTATGGGATTCGATGTAGTTGACAATCAGGTCGGCCAGAACTTGATAAATGTGTTTGTCTTCTTTTGCGCCGATGAGTTTGAGATGTCTTCTTAGGCTGTCAGGGATTTTGATGGATGTAAAATGATCATGGATTGGTCTTGTTTTCATATTCTTATCTTGTCTGGTATTTTACGAAAAGTAGTATTTTCTACCAGAAAATCCACGGCCTTGTTGTTGTCATCTCTGTATCTACTCTATCTGTTTTTGTTGTAATCTATGTATCAGTTCAACTATTGAACACCAGAGGCCATTTTCACTGTTTTGGTGTTCAATAGTTGAATAGCCGTATTCAATAGCTGAACAGCGATGAAACTGAACACGGAATAGGCATACTTAATGATATGAGAAAGCAAACCCTAATCACCATTGTGTTCGCCATACTCTGCCTTGATTACCTCTTCGGCCTCCCGCGCCCGGAGGATGATCGTGCAAAGGCAATCCTCGCGATAGTCGAAACACAAGGCAGTTTCCTCCTTCATGGCGCGGTGTTACATAAGCCCTTCGGGCATCCAGTCAGAAAGATCGAGGTTGATGTTGGCTACAGCAAGTTCGAGGAAAGTCACCTACTTCTCACATTTCATCAGGCAAGAATTGAGTGCACCACCACCACCTCGGCGCGACCTCGTATCACGCCGATTGCTTCAAGTCATTGAGGGGACGAGTCTTCAACTTCTGACACTTTCGCTCCACCGGCGTAAAAATGCTCTTTATCAGTTCAGAGCGTATCTCTGTGATTATGGAGGTAGAATACCTCCCTATTGATCAAATAGAAGTTCTGCATAAATTTGCTTATGATCTCGAATAAAAGATTCTTCTTTCTTTGCTTCCCGTAGCACTTTAAGTAGTTTATCATTACCGATTGGAGTAATGGCAACCCTTCTCGGTGTGTCAGCGGCACCTTCAACATCCATTAATGAATACCAGAAAGCTAACTTGAAGCAACCATCGTTTTGATAATAAAATCTTTTGACATATACTGTAGCATTCCACTCCATCAACATGCATTCTTCGCAAGCGAGAATCGCTTTATTTGAATCATATACAACATTGCCAACTTTCTTTCGTTTACTGACATTCCCAAGATAGCCTTTCTGTTTACGCTTTTTGTATGCAACTACGGCCGCCGCCTCTCTTGCTCTCTTTAGCGAAAGACTTCCGGTTGAGAATGCATACAACTCATAGAATAATGCCTCCTTTTTACCCTCCTCACTAATCCTTCTCATTGCATCGTTTACCTCTGCGATGAGTTCATTCTGATCTTCTATTTCCTCCTGCATTTCCTCTGATTGAATCTGAATAAGATCAGCAATAGCATCAATCTTATCTTTCTCCCTTTGGTGCAGAAGTATTTCAAGCCTCTCTTTCATATTACTCCACTCCACTGAAGACTCATCGTTGGGGAAAGCAGGAAATGTAATATCTCCGCATCTGATTCTTCTCATTCTTCATCTCCTTACGGATATTAACACTTTATACCAAGGTATGGATTATTGGTAACAGACAACACCTGTCCCACTTTTCTTTCTGCATACATGGAATCATACTTTTGTATGTGGGCCTCCGATATTTCTCTATCCCAAAAAAGTTTGCACAAAGAATAACCTTATCGCTTTCGTTGATTTCTCCGATCCGATCAATAAGCTCTAAATCTTCGACTACTATTTACGCGAGGCCATCGGAGAATAAGTGAAGAATGAAGCGCCGCCACCACTCGGCGCGTTCACAGCCATCGGCCTATTCGTCATCGTCGAAATCTGACTCTTCGAGGCCATACTCTTCGATCAGGATTCGCTTCGCATCAGCCGCACAGATACAGATGCCGCGAAGGGCAATCTCACGCCAGTCAAGGCAGTCTGTAATATCAGGATCGCAGTTATGCTTATCTTCAAGCCACTCTGGCATCCATTCCTCAAGATCGAGTTGATCAATGATCAGCCCAATATCAATGCCCTTCACGGCCAATGTAAACGTTTCATCGAAACTGGCTGCTTCGATCTGGTCATCTTCTTTGACCGCTTCCTCTTCAATCATTCCATCACTCATTCATTCCTCCTCATAAGTGAATCGCTCTTCGAGTCTTGAGATTGTTACTCAAAATCACTCTCTCTGCTCTGACACACTCTTCGGTGTAATAAATAAACGCAAAATCATCTCGGCGCATCACCGCTGTGCCTACGCGGCCCTGTTCGTTTTGCAGGAAGTATCCTTTCTGGAAGTACAAGAACTGACATCATGCGAAAGTCCAAAATCACGAAGTGGTATCTCAAACTCCTTCTTCCACTTCAATCTCTCGGGATCAGTTGAATACATTTTGATGCAATCCACTAATAACTGCTCTGTTACATGGCTCACCTTTACTGGATTCGAACGGAACAATGGTGCAGGTTTCTTGGTAACAACTTCCAAGATGTAGTCAGCGATATACTTTCCAACTCTGGTATCAAGTTGAGCAAGAGTCATACACACTCCTTTCAATGCAATAACACCATTGAAAGCAGGGAAGATCGCAAAGACCCTCCCTGCATCCAACTCAGGCCGCAGGAGAGTTCTCGCACTCCATTTCTTCAACCAAGTCCTCGATGATGTCGAAAAATTTCTCTTTTGCCTCATCGTAGATATTGTCCACGACAGCATCCCACTCAACATCGGTCAGAGAGTAACCTATGTGCTCTTCGATCTCAGACCGACACGCATCTACCATTGCCCATCGCTCTTCCATGTTCGTCTCCTCATCTATCAACTTCAGTCCACATACGCAGACTGTATTTGCTATTGGATATGCCTCACCCGTCATACGTTTTTTCAGAGTCATTCGTTGTGTTTGGCTTAGTGTGTTCTACTTGGCTACGAACAGATCAAATGCATTTTTCATGGCTTCGCGCCTCCTTGCGCTGGTGGAAATAGTATATCAGGATCAAGCGTGGATTCAAATTTTATTTTTGTCGTCATGTTGGCCTCAGCATGTCTGATCATCTCATTAACTCTCCTCACGCCGCATGCTGTCGCGCATCGCTCATTGAGTAGTAATAGTCATCATCCGAAACAACCATCTCTTCATGTGGCCGTCCACTATGTATGGTAATCAAAGTGATATACCCATACGCATCTCCCCAGATACAGGAGATTATATTTCCTCCGCATCTCATCACTGTCACCAATCGCATTCCAAGGATCAGATTTGATCCATGCATGGGATATGCATCAAGGAGATTTGATGTCAGCATTCTCATTGCTCTATCCAGATCAATGTCTCTTTCACGCGCACGGCGAAGTGCATGGTAACTTCGTTCATATGTTCTATGATCCACAGCACTGATAACGGCCTGAAGGTTGATCATGCAACCCTCCTTCCAGCAGAATCAGAACCAACAATCTTGCGGACAGCCTCAGTGGAAGGAGACAACTCTGCCAGATTGCTGTAATCAACATATTCGAGGCAGTCGCTTGAAGAGGCACAGGCAAATAATCGTCGAAATTCAGATCGTCGGCTATTCTGAAAACGCTCTAGCGACGATATGCATTGATTCTTCACCGTGCACCTCTTCATTGATATGCCTCTCATTCATGCAGAGAAAAATACCGCCGTGAACCACCTCACGTCTCGGGCTTCAATCAATCAGAGCCGTCAGCCTCTGTGTCAAATTCCTTCTTCGCTCGGTACATCAGTACCAACTGCTCGAAGTAGTTCAACCCACGAATCCGTTCAGCCAAGGCAGTGACCTGCTCCTGCGACAGAAACTGAGGGTCTTCATAAAGGAAGGTGTCTTCGATATTCCTAACAAGCTGGTTTCCAAGCCCAGCAGTTATGGTGTTCATAGTCTCCGCCAGAAGGTAATGCCGCTCGTTTTCAGAGAGAACGAACTGAACCATCCGCCTTTCGGCATCAGTGAAAGCCGCCGCCCAATCAGCCATACACACTTCGCTGGCATCATAGCCTTTCTGCCTGTCGAGAAGCACACTCCGTTCCTGTTTCGTAAGCCCCGATGCTGTGACGGGCGTGTCTCCCGAGTAAAGATAGTGGGCCTTCACCTTTGCATCGGCGTCCATCGGGCTTTCCCATTTCATAGAATCTCCTGATCCGCAAATCGTTTTTCTCCTCATACGAGGGGAATAGTTCCGTGATCTACCCGTCACCGCTCGGGTTCCTCAGAGTCGATCAGGATGCCCACTTCCATCCCGGAGGCGGCAACATGTTCTTTGTTACCGGCGAAGGGGGGAAGAAGCCGGGGGTTCCCCGTAAGGACGCCATGTCCACGGCGCCGATTACCACATCCCCCTCCGGTCCGTAGACCACGGCAACCCTGCGGCCCGGCTCGCATTCCTCATCCGTGAAGTAGAACTCGACCATGCCAAAAATCGTCGCCCAGTCGATCACATTCACCTCGATCCTGCCTCGTTCACGAATCATCTTCATCAGGCGCTCCTTTCGCTCTCACAAATTTGTTGGTAGGCAAAACTTGCCTAATCCGTCTTCATGAAGCTGATCTTGCCCATGGCCGTAGTGTGAGATGGGAGTGATTTGGTCGTGCCGCTCAGAACACATGATCCTCAACATCCACTACCTCCCTCTGCGTCAACACCTTGTGGCGATGCAACACGCTTCATGAGAAGTAGGATAACAGATCGATAGATTGTAAATGTGTATTATTTGCTATCTGTAGTAATATTTATGCATTATGTATTACCCTATTTTATACCGCTTGATTCAAACAACCTTTTCCTCTTCGATTTCACTCTAATCAATCAATGTGCTAATCTTTCAAACGTCAGCCTGACTCATGTAGGGCCTTAATCCTAATCGCGAAACAGAGGGAATGCAGTATTCATGGCGGTACGAAATAAGCCTTATGCTCTATTCGGTTATGAGCAATATGATGTAGATGGCAGGATAATCACCGAAATCGTCAAAGAACAGGCAAAGGTCATCTCATCGATCTTTCGCTTATTCCTCGATGAGCGCCTGACATTGAATGCTATCGCGACCAAGCTCAATGCCGATCCCTCTTCATTGACAGCATCGAGTCGCGTGAAAAATGAGTACCGTTTTTATGCAACCACCATCGAAAAAATACTAAGGCGACCTGAGTACGGTGGGTATACGCGAGACAAGGATGAAGGCCCCGTTCCCTCGACGGTATTCGATGGCATTGTTTCAGTAGAAGATTGGTATCATGCTCAATGGCTTCTGAACAGAAAATCGCGCAAAAACAAAGGAAGCAAGCGACAGGCAGACCATCCACTATCTGGGATCATCAAATGTGCTGAGTATAAAAAGAAATACTATATAAAACCAAAGGCCAACATATATCTACATTCACAACAAGAGATATGTAAATGCAAAAGCCAGAAATCCATACCAGCAAATCACAGCGACGAACTACTGTTTACGATCATTCTGGATTACCTAACACGCCCCCAGTTGCTGAAATATAGACTGAGGCATCATCAGATGACATGGTACTTCACCCGACGTGCGGCAAAAAAGACTTACACTGAGCCGCTTACTTTCCCACTTTCGAGCAAAGCAATCCGCCGTGCAGAAAAATCGCTCTTGGCATGGGATTCTACAATAGAAAGGTCATCTATTGCATTTTCACGCATTGAAAGCAACTTGATATTCGAGGCATCAGGAATGCAGTCTATACATGAAGCTATATTGCCAGAGATTAGTAGCTATACCAAGGATGCGATCCAGAAATGGTTCACCCAAATACCGAAATCAGCAAGACTCGAACTGATAGACGATTCGATTGAATCAATCGAGCTTCAAGGTCGACGACTGATTGTGTCATTCTTTCAAGATTTGAAGATTACTGTAGCCATCGACTACTTCAAGGATCGATCTTCACATTGGGCAAAAAAAATAGAAGAGAATTCTGAACTCAGTGGTACCAAGTGGACTATCTTTACAATGCCGGATTTCATTTCTCAACACGTTGATAGACTTATTAAGCGCCTATGTCATGACGAAGAATCTGCTGGATTGATTGCATCAAATGCTCTGTGTACAAATTTCTTGAGTCGCGGACTTATACCAGCAAATAGAAAGTTCCATTTTCCGATTAGCGACTATGTGTGCATGCAGGATACCAGCATTGAAAAAGAAGGCATGTGGTCATTCAGGTACGGCAACCATGGCGCAACCTTCATTGAAGAAGATGGATCACGGGAGACAGAATCAGCAATCCATCGCAATGGAGAACTGATCTCGTTCCGTTTAGGCAATCAAGCCTATATCAATGCCAAGTTCATGCACAGCCTTCCTGAATGGTTCTACGGCCACAACTATGAATACTTTCTTGCTGACAAGCAACGAATCTGCTTCATTGAAGATGACAACAAAATTCTCGCCAAGATTCTTGGAAGAGGGGGGAAGAAGATTGAAATCGAAACGGCAAGGGCTTTCGAGATTATCATGAATAGCGAAAAGGTGAGATACGTTGAAATCGATTAGGGCCTTGTAGCGGGTATACTGTCATTTCCCCCACAACGAACCGCAAAGCGTGATGAGTTGTGGTACCAAGATCATCCCTATTGTGGAACCAGATTTTTATTTTCCAGCCGTACTTGCTTCTTCGCCTTACGATAGATTTCAAGTGTAACTATTGGAGTTAAGTTCTTCACCTCGACGAGCTTCCCGCGTTGCTCGATATAGCCCGCATATATCGGACGGATGAGGGCGGTGATCCGAGCAAAGGAGTAGCGATTGTTACTTGAGTCACGAGCCTTCATCTCGTCAAGTACGGCCTTGGTCTCGGGAAGCGTCTTCCCCGCCGCGAGAAGATCGAAGATGGTGCGAATAGCTGGTTCAAAACGTGGATCGGGCTCATAGCGTCCTTGAATCAAGTGAAAGCCAAAGAGACGTGACATGAATACGGTCCCGCTGGAATAGTAGGCGCGTGTGCCTTGCTTTCTTTTCTCCTTAGACTTGCGGCTTCGCGCGGCTTGAGAGAGAGCTTTTAGAAAATCCATTTTAGTATTCCTCCCTTGATTATGGGTTATCTTGGTAGGGGAGAAATAAAACACTCGTTTCCTTATCACTCTTAATGCGTCTGTATGAAAGTCATGGTGAAGTAAAATGTTTCTTGAATTTAGAGATGTTCCTGATATACTAATCGAGTCGTTGAAATCGGCATGGGAGATCAGAGAATGAATAACCAGCAATCAAATGCAACAGATGAGATTATTCGAGCCATCAGGAATGACTACCTCACTACAGATCAAGTAATGGCTCTTCTTGGAGTCAGCAGGCAAACTGTACATAACTGGACTTGTGCCAAACGATTACCTTTCTACAAATTCGGAAAGGTACTTCGGTTCAATATCAGAGATATACAGAACTTCATCGAGTCAACTCGCAAAGAGGCTTTGAAAGCAAGTTGAGTACACATCACTCAAACAGAATCTTTACAGCGTCGATTATTTGGACTGTATCATCGGTAATCTGTTTGTAATAGTTAGCAGTCATGTCATTCTTAGTATCAAGAGAATGCCCCATGACAATCTTTACCCTATATGGATTGATGTTAGCTGTAATGAGCAAGCTGTTATAGAAATGTCGCCATCCATAGAAAGTGATATTGTTATCGTTCAGATATTTCTCTGTAAGACCCATTTTTTTTGCGGCATATATAACTGAATCGCAAAACACCTTTGGTGGCAACTCGCGTACATCTTCCGATCCGCGCGTTCTCTCCCAAAATAGATAGTCAGTATCTGTGTATCCCATGGCATCAATATGCTTCTTTAGTCTTCCAGCGATTATAGGGTGAATAGGGATTGTCCTTCGACCTGCGGCTGTCTTTGTCTGTGTTTCTGCGTTATAGGCATTCTTGACTTCCAGATAGCTGTACCCATTCTTCTCAAACAGGTTACTTGGTCTTAGTGCGTTTATTTCAGAATTCCTTAGTCCACAACCAGCACCAAGCAATGAGAGTAAGTAGTATCTATTATCATCCCATGTCAGCTTGAAAGCTCCCTTCACTTCTTCAAGCGGGAAAGCACCGCGTTCTTCCTTTTCCCCAGATTCAGCTAAATGCTTTAGGCCAAGGCATGGATTATTGACGATCTCTTCTTCATCAACCAAATACTCGAATATCTTCCTAAGTGCTGAAATAGCAGTATTAGTTGTTTTCGCAGTCAGCCGCTTTCCCCTAAGATAATCCTGCAACTCCCTTAAGATGGGGCGAGTAATATCATGAACAGACCTAATTCCATTCTCAGAAAAGAACGGGATAAAATAGTTTCTGCAATAGCCTTCACAATGCTTTCGATGTATTTCACCTATTGGCTCACCTCGATCCTGCCGCCGCTTCAATATCCTACTATCTACCTTGTAGAAGTCTGTGAGGATTTCTTGTAATGGATCGCCAGTTCGTTCATACGATTTCTTGAGAATCCTATCTCGATTCAAGTTTGCCCATGCATTCGCGGCCGTTCTTGATGTCTCTCCTGTTGAAACAGGGCTAATCTGTTTCCCTTCATAGTTACGATATTGGACATAAAAGATGAGTTTCTTCATGCTTTTCTTATCAAATTTCTTTTTTCCACGCAAACAAAGTGTATATGGCTCAGGCTTTCGCATGATTTCGCCCCCCTACGCTTCAACATAGAACGAGAAAAGAGTAGTGTTAGTAGATACTGTTAGTAGATAGCATAGTATTTTTCAAGAGGCACAAGTAGGCATTAAAAGACTATCGAAGATCACTGGTTTACGTATGTGTATATATAATAATGATTTAACAGAACTATAAGTAGATAGAAGTAGAATAAAAAAGGCTCCCGAAAGGGAGCCTTTCTGCCCGGAGGGGGACTTGAACCCCCAAGCCCTTTCGAGCACTAGTACCTGAA
>MTLC01000689.1_pt1 | contig 95627 bp, 91 predicted proteins | sample 1982451 | NCBI WGS metagenome assembly MTLC01 (sample SAMN05710165, study PRJNA340218) | biofilm metagenome | isolation source: sample SPH anode biofilm adapted to +100 mV | place: USA | collected 2012-02-03
AATTTATTGCCGCGATTGAGAACCTGACGGGACGTGAGTTGAAGATAAAGCCCGCGGGAAGGCCCTCTAAATCAGCATAATGGGTATTGTGTCCCCCGATTATGCGCCCGATTATGCCGATTATGTGTCCCCCGATTATGATCGCGGAAGATGTGAATCACAGCGACAAGGAAATGCGTTACTATTGTTTTGGCAAGGCCGGAGATGGCATTATCACGGTACGCTTCACGTATCGCAATAACGTGATTCGGATATTTGGAGCCGGTTACTGGCGGAAGGGAAAGGCGATTTATGAGCACGAAAATAAAATACACCGATGAACCATTAGGCGAGATAAAGATAACTCCAGACTTTCTCCCCTCTCCCGCAGAGTTGGCGTTTCGCGAGGAGTCGGTTAAGGTGACCATCTCCCTCAGCAAGAAGAGCATCGAGTTTTTCAAGTCTGAGGCATCGAAATATCATACGCAATATCAGCGCATGATCCGGCAATTGCTTGATACATATGCTGACGCACAGTCGGAACAGCCAACAAAGCGCTCAACCGGTCGTGCGAAAAAACTGCACGCCGGTTAGCTCTCCCCCGCTGGGCGAAGGAGAACAGGGAGCTGATACGTTCGGAATGGTATAGACTGAACCGGGAATCGATCGGGAGATAGCATTATGAACCAGCAGACAATCAGATCCGTTGCCGCTGAATCGCCTCCATGTCTGGAGATTGTCTGGCGCTCCGGCAAACGGACGAGGGTCGATGTCTCCGAGTTTCTGGACTCGCCGGGATATGAAAGTCTGAAGGAGCCGGATTTCTTTGCAACGGTTGCCGTCGAAGAATGGGGGCACGGGGTTGAGTGGGACGCTGGCCTGTATCGGTTGGGAAGCCCTTCGGGTGCAAGACGCAGCGTGATTGCTGCCAACAAAGAGCGACCATGAAAAAGCCCACCTCCGCCCGCATCAGCCAACTACTCTTCCTGGCCCTGTTCCTGATCCTGTTCGTGAAGACCGAGTACCGGGGCAACGACCAGGTGGGGGCTGCAGTGAACAGCTTCTTCCGTGCCGACCCGCTGGTGCTGGTGAGCTACGTCCTGTCCTCCCGCACCTTTACCTGGCTGCTTCTGCCCGCGCTGGTGACGACGGTTGCCACGGCGCTTCTGGGGCGGTTCTTTTGCGGATGGATCTGCCCGCTCGGCACGGTGCTCGACCTGGTGACGACACGGATCAGGAAACGGGGGCCGCTGCCCCTGTTGACCGGCAACGCCAAATACTGGCTCCTGCTGCCGCTCCTCTTTGCCGCCCTGTTCGGCGTCAACCTTGCCGGGCTCTTCGATCCCATCGCCCTGTTGCTCCGCGCCCTCACCTTTGCCGTCTATCCTCTTATGGGCGACGGGGTCAGGCAGGTCTGGGTCGGCCTCTACCGTGTCATGGGGGACGGTCGCGACACCATTGCCCCGGCTTATGCGCTTCTGCGGGATTATCTCCTCCCGTTCCGCGACACCTTCTATCCCCTGGCCTTTACCTCGCTCTTCCTCTTCGCCGGCATCCTCTTTCTGGAACGGTATGAGCCGCGCAGCTGGTGCCGCCGTCTCTGCCCGCTCGGGACCCTGCTCGGCGTCATCGGCCGGTTTTCGGCCCTGCGCCGGACGCCGGTAAAGCTCTGCGGCGACTGTGGGGCCTGCAGGGAGCTCTGCCCGACCTCCTTCGACCGGGAGCTGCTGCAGCAGGACGAGTGCATCCTCTGCATGGAGTGTTCGCTTCACTGCCCGCATCAGCGGGTCAGGTTCCGGCTCGCCTCTCCCTTGCCGGGTGACCAGGCGTTTCAGCCCGGCCGTCGCGTCCTCCTGGGGGGCCTGGCTGCCGGCTTCTTCGCCTCTCGCCTCTTCAGGTTCCGCGATCCGGTTGCCCATGCCCGCCTGCTGCGCCCCCCCGGTGTCCGCGACGAGGCCGATTTTCTCGACAAGTGTGTCAGGTGCGGGGAATGCCTGAAGGTCTGCCTGCGGAGCGCCCTCTACCCGGCGGTGCTGCAGGCAGGGGTGGAAGGGCTCTATACCCCGGTGGTGATCCCCAGGCTCGGCTATTGCGAATACAACTGCACCCTCTGCGGCCAGGTCTGCCCAACCGGCGCCATCCCAGAACTCGATCCGGCGCGGAAGCGGCGGGAGGTAATCGGCAAGGCAGTCTTCGACAAGAACCATTGCCTTCCCTTTGCCCGCCAGACCGACTGCATCGTCTGCGAGGAGCACTGCCCGATACCGCAGAAGGCGATCCGCTCCCGCGTCGAGGAGCAGATCACGCCTGACGGCCGTAGGGTGTCGGTCCAGGTCCCCTATGTGGTGGAGAGCCTCTGCAACGGCTGCGGTATCTGCGAATATGTCTGCCCGCTGGAGGGGAAGTCCGGCATCGATATCTTTGCCGTGAAGGATCGGACCCCCCTGAAAGAGGAGAGTGAGGCGTCAGCCCCCGCAGACAGCCAATCCACGGACGACCCCTATCGCTGAACGACCCAGATGCGTGGCCTGCGGATAGGGCTTTGGTGTTGACGACGGCCATTTCTCTGGTACTCATTGAGGTAGCCATTCGCTCAAGGAGAATGCCATGTCTCTCATCACCACCGAGCTGCAGAACGATATCGGCACCATTGCCTTCAATTACGGCAAATATCGCAACATACTCTCCAAGGCATTGATCGACGAGATGATCCAGGCCATCGAGGCCCTGCAGAAGAGCAAGGCCAGGGTCCTCATCATCCGCGCGCCCAAGGGGAGCACGGTCTGGTCTGCCGGCCATGATGTACGCGAGCTCCCTCTGCCTGGGCGCGACCCTCTTGCCTATCACGATCCGCTGGTGACGGTCCTGCGCGCGGTGCAGAATCTCCCCATGCCGGTCATAGCCATGATCGAGGGGAGCGTCTGGGGGGGCGCCTGCGACCTGGCGCTCTCCTGTGACATCCTGATCGGCGGCAGCAGCTGCAGCTTTTGCATGACGCCGGCCAAGATCGGCGTGCCATACAATGTCACCGGTATCCTCCATTTCATCAATATCATGGGGGTGAACACGGCCAAGGAGATGTTCTTCACCGCCCAGCCCATCTCCGCGGAAAAGGCCTGCACCATCGGCATACTCAATCACCTGGTGGAAGACGACCAGTTGGAGGAGTTCACCTACGACATGGCCCGCAAGATTTCCCACAACAGCCCGCTCTCCATTGCCGTGATCAAGGAGCAGATCCGCCTGCTGGCAAGCGCGCACCCCATGAGCCCCCTCACCTTCGAGCGGGTCCAGGGGCTTCGCCGCCAGGTCTACGACAGCAACGACTATGCAGAGGGGATCCGGGCGTTCAACGAGAAACGAAAGCCGCAATTTACCGGAGAATAGCCACGCAACCCGACGGCCGAGCCGTCGACCATCCATTCCCAGACTACGAGCAGATCCATGACCCATCCACCATTGGCGCAGATCCGCAACATCGGCATCATCTCCCATATCGACGCGGGCAAGACCACGGTTTCCGAGCGCATTCTCTACTACAGCGGCGAAACGCACAAGATGGGCGAGGTCCACGAAGGCCAGGCAGTGATGGACTGGATGCCCCAGGAGCAGGAGCGGGGGATCACCATCACCGCCTCGGCCACCTCCTGCCGCTGGGGAGACGTCTGGATCAACCTGATCGATACCCCCGGCCACATCGACTTCACCATCGAGGTGGAACGGACGCTCCGGGTGCTGGACGGCGCGGTTGCCATATTCAGCGCGGTCGAAGGGGTGCAGCCCCAGAGCGAGTCGGTCTGGCGCCAGGCCGAGCGCTACCGGGTTCCGAGGATCTGCTTCATCAACAAGCTGGACCGCGTCGGGGCCGATTTCCGGATGGTCGTTGCCCAGATGGAGCGGCGCCTGAATGCCCGGCCGGTGCTGCTGCAGCTCCCCATCGGCAACGAGGGGGCGTTTGGCGGGGTGGTGGATCTCCTCCGGGAGACGGCGCTCTTCTTCAACGAGACCGATCTGGGACGGACCGTTACCGCTGCTCCTATCCCCGATGCGCTGCGTGAGGTGGCAGCCCGTGCCCGCGAGGCGCTGGTGGAGGCGGCGGCAGATTTCGACGACACCATCCTGGACGATTTCCTCTCCGCTGCCCCGGTCAGTGCCGAGCGCCTGATTGCGGCGTTGCGGCAGGGGACCCTGGCCTGCCGGATCTTCCCGGTCCTGCTCGGTTCGGCCCTGCGCAACAAGGGGGTGCAGCCGCTCCTCGATGCGGTGGCCGCCTTTCTGCCGTCGCCGCTGGATGTCCCACCCGTCGAGGCTGTGCAGCCGGGCGGCGAGACTACGGCCATTGCCTGCGATCCTGCGGCGCCGTTCTGTGCCCTTGCCTTCAAGGTCGTGGCGGACGAGGGGCGCAAGCTCACCTACCTGCGGGTCTATGCGGGGCGTCTGAAGGCCGGCGGAGCCACCCGCAACAGTTCCCGGGGAAAGTTCGAGAAGGCAGCCCGCCTGTTCCGGATGCATGCCCATCGCCGCGAATCGGTGGAGGAGGCGATAGCCGGGGAGATCGTGGCGGTCTCCGGCTTCAAGGATGCCCTCACCGGCGATACCATCTGCGAGCCGGGGCACGAGGTGATCCTGGCCGGTCTGACCGTGCCCGAACCGGTGGTCTCCCTGGCCGTGGAGCCGAAGGGGGTGGACGACCGCGACAAGCTCCTCCCCGCCCTGGAGCGGTTGCAGTGGGAAGACCCCACCTTCAGGGTGCACGAGGACCCGGAGACCGGCCAGACCATCCTCACCGGCATGGGGGAGCTGCATCTGGAGATCATCGGCGACCGGCTGCAACGGGAATTCGGGGTGGGGATCAAGACCGGCCGGCCCCAGGTGGTCTATCGGGAGACCCTGAAAAAGGGGGTGGTCTGGCGCGAGGTCTTTCGCGTGGAGCAGGATGGCAGGGCTCTGGGCGGCGAGGTGCTGCTGGCGATCACCCCCCTGGAGCGGGGTGCCGGGGTGAGGATCGGCCTCGAAGCCCTGACGGATGGGCCGCTGCCGCCTCTTTTACGTTCCGCCCTGGCGGACAGCCTCAATCAGGCCTGTGCAGCCGGTGGTGTGGCCGGATATCCGCTGACCGACCTTGCCGTTGAGGTGCGCGAGGCCCCCTTCGAGCCGGGGGTGACCAGCGAGGCCGGGGTGCGGGCAGCGGCGCAGCGCGGCCTTAACAGGGCGCTACGTGATGCCGGCGTGATCCTTTTGGAACCGATCATGTCGCTGGAGATCACCACCCCCAACGATACCACCGGCCGGGTGATGGGGTCGCTCCAGCAGAAACGGGGCAGGATCGAGGGGATCGAGGTGCAGGGGGAGCTGGAGGTCATCCGCGCCCTGGTGCCGCTGGCCGAGATGTTCGGCTTTATGACCGAGCTGCGTAGCGCCACCAAGGGGCGCGGCACCTTCAGCATGGAGTTCCATTCCTTTGCCGCTGCCCCCCAGGAGGTACAACAGCGCTTTTCCCTCTGACGGCAGCAGTGCCGAATTGATCCACGAAACCGGGATGCTCACTATGAGCTCCCGGTTTTTTTTCATGAGAATTCCAGGTAGATGGGAATCAGGGGCGTCTTGTTGACCGGAATAGTCGGTGATATGTGGAAACGCTAAAAATGCCGGCATGTTGAATGTATTGCTGATTATTTTTGTAAATAACCTAAACTTTCTCATTGGAATGCCGACTTAAAAGTGAGGATGGTGTTCCGGGCATTGTTGCCTGCTTCTGGGCAGCGGTCGCACTTTTCGTGTCGGGACACTGCCAACCATACCGAGCGGAGGCGGATCATGTTCAGGAAGAGTCTGGCGTTGAAGGTGTTGGGCATACTCGGGATAAGCCTGAGTCTCGGTTTTATCGCTCTCGGGGCGGTGTCGCTCTGGTTGCAGGCTAAGTCGACCACCACCCTGCAGCTCAAGAATGCGCGGAACGTCTCTGCCATCATAGCCAACGACATCGACGAATACATGATGAAGGGCGACTCCAAGCTGGTGACGAAATATATCGACGACGCCAAGAAGAAGAAATTCGTCCTGGACCTGAAGATCTACAATCCGGAGGGGAAGGAGTCGGAGGCAGCGAAGGAGGCCCAACCGAACAAGGAGGTCGTCAAGGCGATCGAGACAGGTAAGGAGGTGGAGACCACCGCCGTGGAGGAGGGCATCCACGTGCTCAACCTGGCGGTCCCCCTGGAGAACGAGGAGCGGTGCAAGGAGTGCCACGACAAGGAGCCCAAATACCTGGGGGGGATATCCCTGAAAACCTCGGTCCAGGACGGTTATGACAGCTCCCGGAATCTCGCCTTCATGCTGATGGGGACCGGGGTCTGCTTCTTTTTCATCCTCCTCGCCACGATCTACCTCTTCATGCGAAAGGCGGTCATCAACCATATCCTGAAGTTCGTGAAAACGGTGGAGGAGCTTGCCAGCGCTGGCGGCGATCTCACCCGGACCCTGCCGGTCTCTTCGGGTGACGAGATCGGGGCCCTGGCCGAGGGGATCAACAAGCTCATCTCCAAGATCCGCGACATCATGACCAAGATTGCCGGCAATGCCCAGCAGCTCTCGGTGGCGGCTCGCCAGCTTTCCGAGACGTCAGAACGGATGGTGAGCGGCATCGGTGAGGCAGTAGGCCAGACAGGTACGGTGGCCACGGCCAGCGAGGAGATGGCGGCCACCTCGTGCGAGATCGCTCACAATTGCGTGGCTGCTGCCGACGAGTCGAAAAAGGCCAGCAGTTCGGCCACTGCCGGGACGCAGGTGGTCGAGAGCACTGTCTCGGTCATGAACCGCATCGCTGGCAAGGTCAAACAGTCTGCCGCAACCATCGAGGTTCTGGGGAAGAAATCCGACCAGATCGGCGAGATCATCGTCGCCATCCAGGATATCGCCGACCAGACCAACCTGCTGGCGCTGAACGCTGCCATCGAGGCAGCCCGCGCAGGCGAGCAGGGGCGCGGCTTTGCCGTGGTTGCGGATGAGGTGCGGGCTCTGGCCGAGCGGACCACCAAGGCAACCCGCGAGATCGGGGAGATGATCAAGGGGATCCAGTCGGATACGAAGGGCGCCGTATCGGCCATGGAGGAGGGGGTGAAGGAGGTTGCGGCAGGGACGTCCGAGGCTGCCAGATCGGGTGATGCCCTGAACGAGATCCTGGAACAGATCAATTCAGTGACCATGCAGGTGAACCAGATCGCCACTGCCGCGGAGCAGCAGACCGCCACCACCTCCGAGATCAGTCACAGCATCCTGCAGGTGACGACCGTTGTCAGGGAGACAGAGCAGGGAGCCCAGGAGACCGCGTCCGCAGCGGCGCAGCTGGCACACCTGGCCCAGGACCTGCAGCGGCTGGTGGGGCAGTTCAAGCTGGCCTGACAAAGGCCGGCAGCATACGGCTATTCCGCCTTTTCGAATTTTCCTTTTTCGTTGCACTGGGGGCATTTCTGGGGCTTGCAGCGCCCTTCCTTGCTGTAGCCGCAGACGGAACACTTCCAGACAGCCATGTCGATCTCCTTTCGTTGTCCCCCTTTCGGGGCAGCAGTGTGTCATCAGGCATCGAGCGATGCCAGGAACTCCAGAACCGGGGCGTTGAACGCCTTGACGTCTTCCAGGTTGGCCAGGTGGCCGGTTTCCGGGATGATGCTGAGCCTGCAGCCGGGGATGCCGGCGGCAATGGCGGTGCTGGTCGCAGGCGGAGCGGCCCGGTCCTCTGCCGCGCCGATGGCCAGCGCCGGGACCCTGAAGCTGCCGAGCATCTGCGAATAGTCTTTGCGCTCCCGCATGGACAGAAGCCCGCCAGCCAGGCCGCGGCTGTCGTTGGCGACCATCCAGCCGTAGACCTCCTCCAGCAGCTTGGGGCGCTCCGTTACGGAGGCCGGGGCAAAGAGGAGCGATTCAAAGGCATCGGCAACCACCTGGGGGCCGAATTTGCGAACGTCGCTGGCCAGCTGCAATCGGCGCTCCCTGGCTGACTCGTCGTCGGCCGTGCAGCGGGTAACGATGAAGATCGCCCCCCGCAACCGCTCCGGATAGCGCTCCAGCAGGTTGAACAGGACATACCCCCCCATGGACATCCCTCCCACCACCGCCTGATCAATCTCCAGGTAATCCAGCAGCGCAATCATGTCGTCGGCGAAAATATCCATGCTGTAGGGCCCCTCGGGGGCGTCGCTTTCGCCAAAGCCGCGCAGGTCGGGTGCGATCACCCGGTAGCTAGACCGGGGGAGCTTGTTGAACTGCGGCCGCCACATCCGGCGGCAGAGGGGGAAGCCGTGGATGAGCAGCAGCGGCAGGCCGGTTTCCGTGTCGTCGTACGCCATCTGTATGCCGTTGATGATCGCCTGCATGAACCCTCCTATGCGGTTTCCTGCCTGAGGTTGTCGTAGCCGTTGATGATCACGTCCAGGTGGCCGTCGGTCGGGCAGAAGATCAGGCCATGGATCGGCACGTCTTGAGGGATGAGGGGGTTGCGGCGGATCTTTGCGACCACGTCGGCGACATTCTCCTCAGGGCAGCCGAAGGTACCGAGCCACTGGGCGAGGTCCGGCACCAGTTCGTCGATGGTCGCGGCCGGGATGCCGCGGGCCACCATCCGCTGCTTGAGGGCCACTGCGTCCACCGAGGCCATGCCGCAGTCCCGGTGGCCGATGACGAAGACCTCTTCGACCCCCAGGGTGAAGATCGCCGCCACCAGGCTCCGGATCACCCCGCCGTGGAGCGGGTCCACCAGCGTGTTGCCGGCGTTCTTGATCACCTTGGCATCCCCCCGCTTGATCCCCATGGCAGGCTCCAGAAACTCCACGAGCCTGGTATCCATGCAGGTGAAGATGGCGAACTGCTGCTTCGGGTCCTTGGGAAGCGGCGGGAAGACTCCCGGCTTGACAAAGGTGCTGTTTGCCGCAAGGATCTTGTCGAGCAGTTTCATGGGGCGTCTCCTGTGGGGTCGAGATCGAGAAGGAGGGCCTCGGCGATGGCAAGGCGCTCCCTGGTCGGGCATTCGTCGAAGGCTTCGGCGATGAAGAGCCGGTTGATGGAGTCGAGCAGGGTATTGAGCCGGTCGAGATCGAGCAGGGCGCTGCCGGGGAGCCGGTCGACCCCGGTGAAATTGAGGGGGCAGAAATCGACCCGGCCGGTGCCATCCTGTTGCGTCAGGATCGGGAGCCCATGGGTGCGGCAGATGATGGGCCGGCTCTGGTAAAGGGCGCAGCGATCGTTTGCAAGCAGCGGGCAGGCACCGTCAAGAGAGGCTGTGCGGGCGCGATGCCGGATCTCTTCGACCTCTGCGGGGGGAAGAGCTGCCAGTGCCGTTGCAAGGGTCACTGCCTCCACCCAGGAGAGGGTGATATGGCGGCAGCAGCCGGAGCAGCCGCTGCGGCAGGCGATCTGGTCGGCGAACTCCCCTTCGATGCGTGAGCAGAGCTCGTCCACCTTGGCGACGAGCGAGACGTAGTTTGTCAGGGCGTCTTTCATGGGGAATCCCGCCTACCGCATGCCGAAGACGGCCGTCCCGATCCGGACCAGGGTCGCCCCTTCCTCCACGGCCGCCTCGAAATCGCCGGACATCCCCATGGAGAGCTCATCCATAGCTACCCCCGGAATCCGCTCGGCTGCGATCAGCGCTGCCAGCTCCTTCAATTGGCGGAAATAGGGGCGGGCCGCGTCGGGATCGTCGAAGAAGGGGGGCATGGTCATCAGCCCCTGGATACGGAGATGGGGCAGCACAGCCACCCGGCGGACCAGGTCTGCCAGCTCGGCGGCGGTGGTGCCGCTCTTGGTCGCCTCGCCGGCGATGTTCACCTGGATCAGGATGTCGCAGCTTATCCCCAGCTTTCCCCACTGGCGGTCGATCTCTTCGGCCAGGGAGAGGCGGTCCACAGAATGGATCATGGTGACCAGCCCGGCCAGCTGCCTGACTTTGTTGCTCTGCAGGGCGCCGATGAAGTGCCACTCCACCTGCTCCCGCACTGCCGCTGCCTTGGCGACGAACTCCTGGACGTAATTCTCGCCGAAGAGGAGCTGGCCCGAGAGGGCCGCCTCGTCGACCAGCGCAGCGGGCTTGGTCTTGGAGACCGCCACCAGCCTGACAGCGGCGGGATCGCGACCGGTGCGCACCGCTGCCTCTGCAATCTGGTGCCTAATTCTCTGGAGGTTGTCAGCAATGCTCATATCGGGTCCTGACAGGTTGCTAAGCAACTCAGGTTGTTCAAAAGCAGTCAGATCGTCGCACCCGCAGAAAGCCCCGCGGAGGCGTAGCAGAGCTACGCCGCACAAGGTGGCTTTTCGAGGACGGCGGCGAGATGGCTGGTTTTCAACAACCGCATTCTCTGAGGGTGGCCATCACCTCGCACAGCGGCAGCCCGACCACGTTGGTGTACGAACCCTCGATCCGCTCCACCATGTGGGCGGCTCCACCCTGGATGGCATAGGCGCCCGCCTTGTCCAGGGGGCAGCCGGTGGCGACGTAGGTCTCTATCTCGTCGTCGCGCAGCTCCTTGAAGACGACCATGGTCGTTATGGCGCGTTGTACCGCCTTGTTACGGGCCTTGTCGTAGACGGCGTAGCCGGTCACCACTTCGTGGGCGCGGCCCGAGAGCTTGCGCAGCATCCGCACCGCATCCCGTTCATCCACCGGCTTTCCCATGATCTCGTTGTCGCACAGGACAATGGTATCGGCGCCGATGAAGATATCCCCCTCCTCGCGCAGTGCCACTTCCCGTGCCTTTTCCTCTGCCAGGCGCAGGACATGCGCCACCGGTTCTTCGTTGGCAAAGGGGGTCTCGTCGATATGGCCCGGCACCACCTGGAAGCGGATGGCGGCGGACTCCAGGAGTTCGGCACGGCGCGGCGAAGCGGAGGCAAGGACGATCCGCAGCCTATTTCCCATCTTTTTTTTCCTGCGCCTGCCGGCGACGTTCCTCGTAGCGCAGCTTCATCTCTTCCTGCTCAGCCCAGTGCTTCTGCCAGTCCTTCTTCCGGACAAAGTGCAGGATCACCGCACCGCAGGCGATGGTGACCCCCCAGAAGATTTGCATCGGCGCGCTGTTATAGATGCCCGAGCCGAGGGAGAAGAGCCCCATCAGGAGGAGGAGCGCCTCCATGGAGAAGATGCGGCCGATAAGAGATATTTCCTGCTTTTCCTTTTCGTTCATGGATAGTCCTTGCGTGGAGGATGGGCCGCGACAACGGTCAGATTCTAGCGGATTGGCTGATGAGGGACAACAGAAAAAACGGCCCTCTGCAGGGTGTTTTTCAATAATCTTCTGGACGGTGGGCCGCCGATTCCGTGCTATGCGCTGGCGATCTCCGCCTGCCAGGGGGCCAGGTCTGCGAGCGCCCGTTCGGCGAGGCGTGCCCGCCTTTCCTTCTTGTGGACCCTGCCGGGGAGAGGGGGAAAGAGGCCGTAGTTGACGTTCATCGGCTGGAAATGGGCCGGGTCGCAGGTGGTGATATGGTTGACCAGCGCACCGAGGGCGGTGGTCGGGGGAGGTGGCAGCGGCACCGCTCCGGTGGCGATCCGGGCGGCGTTGATACCGGCCAGGAAGCCGCTTCCGGCCGATTCCACGTACCCCTCCACGCCGGTGATCTGGCCGGCAAAGAGGATGCGGGGCTCGGAGCTGAGCTGGAACGTGGGGGTGAGGAGCGCCGGGGCATTGATGAAGGTGTTCCGGTGGAGCGAACCGAGCCGGGCGAATTCCGCCTGCTCCAGTCCGGGAAGCATGCTGAAGATTCGCCGCTGCTCCGGCCAGGTGAGCTTGGTCTGGAAGCCGACCAGGTTGTAGAGGGTCCCTTCGCGGTTTTCCAGGCGGAGCTGCACCACGGCATGGGGCTCGGCTCCGGTGCGGGGATCGGTGAGCCCCACTGGCTTCATCGGCCCGAAGCGCAGCGTCTCGCGACCTCTGGCAGCCAGCTCCTCGATCGGCATGCACCCCTCGAAATGGACCATCTTTTCAAAGTCGCGGGCCGGCACCTTCTCGGCCGCCAGCAGCGCGTCCACAAAGGCGTTGTAGCCTGCCTCGTCCAGCGGGATGTTCAGGTAGTCGTCGCTGTCGCCCTTGCCATAGCGCGAGGCCCGGAACAGCTTCGCCATGTCCAGCGACGATGCCTCGACGATCGGGGCAATGGCGTCGTAGAAATAGAGGTAGTCGCCGGTGAGCCGGCTGATGCCCGCTGCCAGGGCGTCGCTGGTGAGCGGCCCCGAGGCGATGACGGTCAGCCCCTCGGCCGGGATCTCGGTCGCCTCTGCGCGCACCAGGGTGATCAGGGGGTGGCTGGCGATCTGCTCGGTGATGAAGGCGGCGAACTGGTCGCGGTCCACGGCCAGCGCCCCGCCGGCCGGAACCTTTGTCGCGTCGGCCGCCTGCATGAAGAGGGAGCCGAGACGGCGCAACTCTTCCTTCAGGAGCCCCACCGCATTGGCCAGGTCGGCGCCGCGCAGGGAGTTGGAGCAGACTAGTTCCGCCAGCAGCGGGGAGTGGTGGGCCGGGGAAAAGCGGTCCGGCTTCATCTCGTGGAGAACGACCGGCACGCCGCGGATGGCGGCCTGCCAGGCAGCCTCGCACCCGGCCAGCCCGCCGCCGATTATGGTGAGGGAGTTTGTCATCTGTCCTTTACGAGAAAGGCGGGACTTGCGCCCCGCCTTTCGCTTATTTCGCTTTTGGCTCTTTGCCGCCCAGCTTGTAGTCGCACCCCTCTTTGGGGCATTTGAGGAATTCCCCTTCCCGCTTGTAGACCTTCTTTACCAGGAGCGGGAAACCGCATTTGGGGCAGGGCTGCTCTACCGGCGGGTCCCAGAGGGCGAACTTGCACTCGGGGTAGCGGTTGCAGGAGTAGAACATCTTGCCGTAGCGCGACTTCTTCTCGGTCAACTCCCCCTGCTTGCACTCGGGGCAGACCACCCCGGTCCCCTTCGGCTTGTTCAGCGGCTGGATGTTCTTGCAGGCGGGATAGCCGGAGCAGGCCAGGTACTTGCCGTAGCGGCCATCCTTGATCAGCATGGGGCTGCCGCATTTGTCGCACTTCTCGTCGGACAGCACCGGTTCGACTACCTCGCCGGCCTGCTGCTCGATGTTGCGGGTGTAGGTGCACCCTTCCTTGTAGCCGGAGCAGGCGATGAACTTGCCCCGCTTGCCCAGCTTCACCACCAGGGGCTGGCCGCACTCGGGACAGGCCTCGTCCGTGGCCTCGGTGGTGACGTCCGACTTGTTGACCTCTCCCTCTTTCTGCTTGAGCAGCGAGACGAACGGCCCCCAGAATTCGCGCAAGAGCGGTTTCCACTGCTTTTCGCCGCGGGAGACCTGGTCCAGCTCCTCTTCCAGGAAGGCGGTGAAGTTGTAGTCCACATACTGGGTAAAGTGCTTGGTGAGCAGGTCGTTGACCACGAGCCCCACATCCTCGGGGAAGAACCGCTTGGCGTCGAGCCGGGCGTACTTTCGCTCCAGCAGGGTGTTCATGATGCTGGCATAGGTGGATGGCCGGCCGATACCATACTCTTCCAGGGTCTTCACCAGGGTCGCCTCGGTATAGCGGGGCGGCGGCTGGGTAAAGTGCTGTTCCGGCTTCAACTCCTGGAGGTTGAGCGGCTCTCCTTCGTTCAGCGGCGGCAGGAGGCCTTCCTTCTCTTCGCTCTCGTCGTCGATCCCTTCGATGTAGAGCTTCATGAAGCCGGGGAAGCGGATGACCGTGCCGGTGGCGCGGAGCTTGAAGCGGTCGCCGGCCGCGATCTCCACCGAGGTCTGGTCCAGGAGCGCTTCCGCCATCTGGCAGGCCACGGTCCGTTTCCAGATCAGCTCATAGAGCTTGAACATGTCGGAACCGAGGACCTTCTTCAGCTCGGCCGGGGTCCGGGCCAGCGAGGTGGGGCGGATCGCTTCGTGGGCTTCCTGGGCGTTCTTTGCCTTGTTCTTGAAGGTGCGAGGCTTTTCCAGCGCATACTCGCGGCCGTAGAGGCTGGTGATCACCTCGCGTGCCTCGTCGACCGCCAGGGTGGAGAGGACGACGCTGTCGGTACGCATGTAGGTGATGAGGCCGACGGCGCCGCCGCCGATATCAATCCCCTCGTAGAGCTTCTGGGCTGTGGACATGGTCTTCTTGGCCGAAAAGCCGAGCTTGCGGGCCGCCTCCTGCTGCAGGGTGGAGGTGGTAAAGGGAGGGGAGGGGGTCCGCTTCCGCTCGCTCCGGGTGATCTTGCCGACCCGGTAGGGGCAGCCCTGCAGCGCCTGCACGAGGCGGTCGGCCTCGGCCTGGCCGGGGATATCGAACTTGCCGAGCTTTTTCCCCTCCACTTCGACCAGGGAGGCGGTGAGACGCTGCTTGGTGCCGTTCATCAGGTCAGCGGCGATGGTCCAGTATTCCTGGGTCTGGAACGCCTGGATCTCCCGTTCCCGCTCGCAGATGAGGCGCAGCGCCACCGATTGGACCCGGCCGGCAGAGAGGCCGTAGCGGATCTTCTTCCAGAGGAAGGGGGAGAGGTTGAAGCCGACCAGGTAGTCGAGCACCGAGCGGGCCTGCTGTGCATCCACCAGTTCGTGGGAAATGGTGCGGGGGTTCTTGACCGCGTCGACAATGGCCGTTTTGGTGATCTCGTGGAACACCACCCGCTGGATGGTGAGCGGGGACTTGTTCTCGTCGATCCCGAGTGCGGCCAGCAGGTGCCAGGAGATGGCCTCCCCTTCGCGGTCGGGGTCAGTTGCGAGCAGCAGTGAGTCGGAGTTTTTCAGCTCCCGCTTGATGGCATCGATATGCTTCTTGCTCTCGGGGAGCACCGCATACTTCGGTTCGAAGTCATTATCCAGATCCACCGAACCCTGCTTGCTGGGGAGTGCGCGCACATGGCCGAAGGAGGCGAGTACCTTGTAGTCCTTCCCCAGGAATTTTTCGATGGTCTTGGCCTTGGCAGGCGATTCGACGATGATCAGGTGTTGTGGCATAGCGGCACCAGTCTGTTTAATGGTTGCGGTATCAGGTCAATGCGAAGATCTTGCCGGGGAGTTGCATGACGATTCCCCTTAATTCCAGGCGCAGTAACATAGCCGAAAGCTCCTGCACTGTCAACACGACTCTTGCCGTGATTTCATCGATCTGCAGCGGTCCTCCCGCAAGGAGGTCGCACACTGCCGCTTCGTCCGGTTCCAACTGCTGATGGGCGCTCCGGGCCGCGGCAGGAGCGGCGGCATCCCTTGTGCCGGACGGGGGGAGCTCTGCCAGGATGTCGCTGACGGTTTCCACCAGCACGGCCCCCTGTTTTATCAGCCGGTTCGTGCCCCTGCTAGCTCCGGAGGTGATGGCCCCCGGAATGGCGAAGACCTCGCGCCCCTGTTCCAGAGCGAACTGAGCGGTGATGAGCGAACCGCTCTTCTCGGCGGCTTCCACCACCAGCACGCCGCGGGAGAGGCCACTGATGATCCGGTTTCGGCGGGGGAAGTTGGCCGCCACCGGTTGGGTTCCCATGGGGAACTCGGAGATGAGCCCCCCGCGTTCAGCCATCTCGGCGAACAGCCGGCGGTTCTCCAGCGGATAGATCACGTCGATGCCGCACCCCAGGACCCCGATGGTCTTTCCCCCGGCCTGCAGGGCACCGCGATGGGCAGCAGTATCGATCCCCCTCGCCATTCCCGAGACCACCAGCACCCCGTGGCCGGCAAGCTCGGCCGAGAGCCGGGAGGTAGCCTGCAGGCCGTACGGAGTTGCCCGCCGGGAGCCGACGATGGCAACGGACGGGTCGCATCCTTCCAGCACCCCTTTGACATAAAGGTATGGCGGAAAATCGGCGGTTTCCAGCAAAAGGCGGGGATAGTCGGGGGAGTGACAATCGACGACCCGCGCTCCGCTTGCCGCAACCGCGCGGCATTCCCGTTCAGCCGCTTCCCGGTAGTCGTAGCTGCTGATGGAACCGGCAACGGCAGGGGAGACCCCTTTGGCTGCCAGCTCTTCGGCAGTCGCCTCCAGGACACGCTGCGGAGAGCCGAATCGCTCCACGAGCCGGCGGAAGGTGATGTTCCCGACCAGCGGGACCGACCTGAGACCGAACCAGTAGTAATGTTCCATAAGGGCCGTGTTGTGTGAACGTGAAATGCGAATCAGGGAGGGGCGCTGCTTCATGCGGCGCCCCTCCCTGATTCCGGCTTCGGCGTGATGGCCGGTTGCCGGCCAAGAAAAAAGGGACCGGCAGCGGTGCCGGTCCCGGACGAGACGTTTCAGCGGCTTTTGATCAGTTCCACCCGGTCGCCGCGGTAGATGGTGTCGATGCTCTTCACCACCAGGGCCGTCGAGGTGTTGGGGCCGATGTCGACCACCACCATTGCCCCGATCACTTCGGAGGGGAGTTTCCCCACCGGCACGTCGATGAATTTGGGGTCGGGGTAGACATCGCGGATAACGTAGACCATGTTGCCGACCTGGAGCCCCTGGTTTTTCCCCAGGTCGAGATAGGCAATGTCGCCGGAGGCGATGGCCTTGTTGCCTGACTTGGTTTCGACGATGTAACCGGTCAGGTCCCGATCGGCCGACTTGAGCGCGATGGTCCGTAGCGGTTCGGCATAGGGCATGAGATAGGCGCCCGGACCGATCTCCTCGTAGGACTTGGTGATGATCGCCTTGGAGACCTTGTCCTCCAGTTCGACGATCTGCAGGGTCCCCAGCGGGGTTACCTTGTAGCCGACGATCTGGTTGGTCATCGGGTGGCTGATGGGGGCGCCTTTCTTAAAGATGGAGTAGCGGTCTCCCACCTTGCCGCCGGTGGTTCTCCCCAGGTCGGTATAGACGATGTCGTCCTCGCCGAGGATCTGGCGGTTCAGGTGGGTGGAGATGATCATGCCGGAAGGTTTCAGTTTGTCCTCAATCAAATACCCTTCGCCGCCGCTCACCGTGAAGACGGTATCCTTGGCCGCGTTGGCTGTGCCGGTTGCCGGGGCTTCCTGCGGTGCAGGCGGTGCCGCTGCTTCCTTCTTCACCTCGACCGGCTCTATCTCGATCCGGTCGCGAAAGACCTTTACCTTCTGGCCGGGGAAGATCAGGTGCGGGTTGGTCACCTGCGGGTTGTTCGCCCAGAGGTCGGGCCAGTAATGGGGGTCGCGGATGAAACGCCCTGAGATGCCCCAGAGGGTATCCCCCTTCTGGATGATATAGGTCGTCTGCGGTTCTTCGGCACCTGCCACAGGCGGCAGGGCAGGTGTGCAGAGGAGGACTGCCAACAGTGAAAAAACGACTCGTTTCATTGCGTAACCCCTTTGACTAGAGACGGCTCAACCGCTCGCGCGCCTTGGCGGCAGCGGGGCTCTTGGGATAGTGATCGATCAGTTTCTGCATGGTGGTCTTGGCTGCGGACGGCTCGTTCATGCTCAGCTGGGAGAAGGCGACCTTCAGCAGCGCATCCGGCACCTTCTTTGCCTTGGGATGCTTCTCAACCACCAGCTTGAAGGCGGCCAGGGCCTGGCGGTACTCCTTCTGCGTATAATGGCATTCGCCGATCCAGTATTGGGCGTTTGCCGCATATTCGCTGTCGGGGTAGGCTGCGATGAAGGAGGTAAACGCGGTAATCGCTTCGGGATAGCGGTCGGCGCTGAAGATGCCGAAGGCCTTCATGTAGGCTTCTTGCTGGGGATTTTCCGCGTCGGTCTTGGTGGCGGCGTTGACGAGCTCGATCTTGGCGGATGGCTCCGTGGCCGGTGCTGCAGACGAAGAGGGGGCTTGCGCCGGAATGGCTTCCAGGGATTTCTGCAGGTTCTCCTGCCGTGATTTGATCGTCTCCAGGTCGGCTGCCTGCCCGATCAGGGCATTTTTTATCTCCTGGACTTCGCGAGTGAGATCGGCAACTTGCGAAGCGTTGGCGGCATTCGACTGCAGGAGCTGCTCCAAGCGGGATTCTGTTTCCATCTGCTTCTTGGAGATGACGTCCACGGAGCTGCAGCCGGCGAGCATCAGGCCGGCTATGCCGGTGCAGAGCCAGTGTGCGCGGTGCATTTTCCCTCCTTAGAAAAAAGTTATCATAATTAAAGCTTCATCCGCTGCTTTGTCAAGGGCTAACGCCCCTTTTGGGTATCTTTACCGGGGCGATTTATGCTAGTATCCAGCCCCTGCGCCGACAGGCGCCACCAAAGGCGATATCCGTGAAGAAACCCGAGCTGCTGGCACCTGCCGGCACCATGGAAAAACTGAAGATTGCCATCCATTACGGAGCGGATGCCGTCTACCTGGGGGGAAAGGCCTTTGGCCTGCGCAACCTGGCGGGCAATTTCACCCCCGGCGAGCTCAGGGAGGCGGTCGATTATGCCCATGGCCGCGGGGTGAGAGTCTTCCTGACGGTCAATGCCTATCCGGGCAGCGACGAGCTGCCGGCGCTCAGGAGCTATCTGGAAGAGATCGCTCCTATCCCGGTTGACGCCTGCATCGTTGCCGATCCCGGGGTTATCGCCATGATCCGGGAGGTCTCCCCGGAGCGGGAGATCCATCTCTCCACCCAGGCGAATACCACCAACTGGCAGAGCGCACTGTTCTGGCAACGCCAGGGGATAAAGCGGATAAATCTGGCGCGGGAGACCCCGCTTTCCGGTATCCAAGCCGTGCGCGACAAGGTCTCGGCCGAACTGGAGGTCTTTGTCCACGGCGCGCTCTGTATCGCCTATTCCGGCCGCTGCCTTCTCTCCAGCGTCATGTCCGGACGGCCGGCCAACAAGGGGGAGTGCGCCCATCCCTGCCGCTGGGAATACGCCCTGGTGGAGGAGACCCGCCCCGGCCAGTACTTCCCGGTTGTCGAGGATGGGGGAGGCTCCTTCATCTTCAACTCCAAGGATCTCTGTCTGCTGCCGCACCTGCCGGAACTGGTCGCAAGTGGTGTCGACTCCCTGAAGATCGAGGGGCGGATGAAAGGGAGCTACTATGTCGCCTCGGTGGTGCGCGTCTACCGGACCGCCCTGGACCGTTACTGCGCCGACCCTGACGGTTACCGGTGCGATCCCGCCTGGCTCGAAGAGCTGCAGAAGGTGAGCCACCGGGGCTACACCAGCGGTTTCCTCTTTGGCCAGCCCGGCGAGGGTGACCAGGAGTACCACTCCCGTTACCGCCGCAGCCACCAGTTCGTGGGGATGGTGGAAGAGGTGCTGGCCGACGGCCGGGCCGTAGTTGGCGTGCGCAACCGGATGCTGGACGGAGATGCGGTGGAGCTGATCGGTCCGGCAATGAAGACCGCCAGCCTCACCATGCAGGAAATGCAGGACGAAAAGGGGGCGCCCCTGGCAGTGGCCCAACCCAACCAGCGGATAGTGCTCCGCTTACCGGTGCCGGTGGAACGGTATGACCTGCTGCGGCGGGAATCTACAGACGAGGAACAGTGACCGCGTGAAAAGTATCCTGAGATTCATCACCGCAACTGCCGGCAGTGCCCGGCGTGATCTGACCACATTGACCCTGGTGTTCGGCATCGCCTTTTTCCAATTCCTGGGGCGTTTCCCGCTCATGGAGCCGGACGAGGGGCGCTATGCCGAGATCCCGCGGGAGATGCTTGAACGGGGCGATTTCGTGACGCCGCTTCTGAACTACGTCAAGTATTTCGAGAAGCCGCCGCTTCACTATTGGCTGAATGCCCTGTCGCTGTCCGTCTTCGGGGAGAATGAATTTGCCGCGCGCTTCCCCGGAACGCTTTGCGGCCTTCTCACGGTGCTCTTCACCTATCATATGGGGCGAAAGCTGTTCGGCCGCCGCGAGGGGATGCTGGCAGCCCTGGTGCTCGGTTCGGCCACCGGCTTCCTGGTGCAGTCCCGGATCAATTTCATCGACATGACCCTCACCTTCTGCATGACCGCGGCGCTTGGCTGCTTTCTCCTCGCCTCCCGCCCGGACGAGAAGCGAAAGGGGCTCTATTACTATCTGTTTTATATCTTTGCGGCCCTGGCCGTGCTGGCCAAGGGGCTGATCGGGCTGGTCCTGCCCGGTGCGGTGATCTTCCTCTACCTGCTCATCTGCCGACGCTGGCGTCTCCTGAGGGAGATGCGGCTGTTGACCGGTATTCTGCTCTTTCTGGCGGTCGCCGCCCCCTGGTTCGTTCTCGTGTCGCTGCGCAATCCCGAATTCGCCCGCTTCTTCTTCATCCATGAACACTTCGAGCGTTTCCTCACCAAGGTGCATGGCCGTTACCAGCCGTTCTGGTTTTTCATCCCCATACTCCTTCTGACCATGCTCCCCTGGTCGTTCTTCGTGCCCCAGGCACTTGCCAAAGCCTGGCGGGAGCGGAAGGCGCCCGGCGGCGAAAACCTGATCTATCTCATCCTCTGGGCCGGTTTCATCTTTCTCTTCTTTTCCAAGTCCAATTCGAAGCTCATCCCCTATATCCTCCCGGTCTTTCCTGCCCTGGCCCTTCTGGTCGGGCGCTTGTTTTGCACGATCCTGGACGGAGAAGAGCTGCCGGCCAGGGTCACCATGGTCCTGGCAACAATCCTCTGCATCGTGGGGCTCGGTGCGATGGTCTATCCCCATGTGGCAACCCGGCCCGATCTGTCGCCGGTCGGCGGCATCGTGGCCGGGGGGATCTTCCTGGCAGAAGGAGTCCTGGCCTTTGTCGCCGTTCACTATCGCGACGGTCAGCGGCTGTTGCTGACCCTCTGCGCCGGCGGGTTGCTCCTGGCCGTGGTGGGGCCGCACTTTTTCTACGAGCGGATCTCCCAGAGGCGGGCGAGTTCCAAGGAACTCTGTCTCATGGTGCGGAAGGTGGCGGGGCCCGACACGGTGGTCGCCTCGTTCGGCTATGAGCAGGGGCTCCCTTTCTATGCGCAGCGGCGCGTGATCGTGGTCGGCGGGATCGGCGAGCTGGAGTTCGGCTCCAAGCAGGGAGACCAGTCGGCCTGGTTTATGGATATGGACCGATTCGTCCCGATCTGGGATTCGTCCCGTCCCGTGGTTGCGCTCCTCAGGCAAGGGGATCTCGACACCCTCATGAGTAAGTCAAAAACTCAGGTACGCATACTCGGCGAAGACCGCCGCAAGCTTCTGATCACCAATCGCTGACGCAGCGGTTGCGGTGTCCGTCCTGCGCTTCGGATGCGTGTGCCCGATGAGGCCCCGCTGCGGGCCTGGCGGGTGACGGAGCCGACACTGGGGCGGCTTTGTGGCGCGAAAAGTGTTTGCACGACCGTGGGATTTGTGCCATAAATAAGCGATTTGCGATAGTTCCTGGAGGTTTCCGGTGCGCAGCGAGTTTCTCCCCTTTTCCACTCCCACCCTAGAGGACGCAGAGATCAACGAGGTCGTTGATTCCCTCCGTTCCGGCTGGATCACCACCGGCCCCAAGGTGAAGCGTTTCGAGGACGCCTTCCGGGCGTATGTCGGCGCCCCCTATGCCGTGCCGCTCAGTTCGGCCACCGCGGGGCTCCACCTGACCCTGCTCGCCCTCGGCATCAAGGAGGGAGACGAGATCATCACCACTCCCATGACCTTTGCCTCCACGGCGAGCATCCCGGTCCTGTGCGGTGCAAAGCCGGTGCTGGTGGATATCGAGCCCGGCACCCTCAATATCGATGCCCAAAAGATCCGCGAGAAGATCACCCCGAAGACCCGGGCGATCATCCCGGTCCACTTTGCCGGTCAATCCTGCGATCTCGACCCGATCTTCGCCCTGGCCCGCGAATTCGGGCTCACCGTCATAGAGGATGCGGCCCATGCCGCGGGCACCGAATACAAGGGGAAGCGGATCGGCTCCTTCGATTCGATCTCCATCTTCTCCTTCCATCCCAACAAGAACCTGACCACCGGCGAAGGGGGGATGGTCTGTACCCCGGACGAGACTCTGGCCGAGGAGGTGTCGCTCCTCAAGTTCCACGGCATGAGCCGCGAGGCGTGGAAGCGCTTTGCCGCCAGCGGTACCCCCAACTACGACATCGTGTTGCCCGGCTTCAAATACAACATGATGGACATCCAGGCGGCTATCGGCATCCACCAACTCCCCAAGCTGGACCGCTTCATCGAACGCCGCACCGAGATCGCCGGATTCTACAACCAGGCCCTGGCCGATGTGGCTGAGTTGGCTCTTCCCGTCTGCGGCCCGTATCCGCAACGCCATGCCTGGCATCTCTACACGCCGCTGGTCCGGATCGAGCTGCTCGACATAGACCGTGACGGCTTCATGGCCGAGCTGAAGAAGCTGAACATCGGCACCGGGCTCCACTACAAGGCGGTCCACCACCATGCCTGGTACCGGGAGCATCTCCCCCAGCCGGCAGGCAGCCTGCCCCATGCCGATTACGCATCGGACCGGATCCTGTCGCTGCCGCTCTTCCCGAAGATGACCGATCAGGACGCGCGGGACGTGGTCGATGCGGTGAAGGACGTGATCGTGAAATTTCGGAAATAATTTGTAGGGGCGGCCCTGCGTGGCCGCCCAACAAAGGGCAACCATGCAGGGTTGCCCCTACGGGAATTACCAATGCCGCAACAGCCGTACATCTCCATCATCATCCCGGTCTACAACGAGGAAGGGAACCTGGACAACCTCATGGCCAGGCTCTACCCGGTCATGCAGGGGCTTGCGCTCCCGTTCGAGATCATCTTCACCGACGATGGCAGCCGGGACCGCTCCCTGGAGATACTGCAGGGATTCACTGCCCGCTACCCCGAGGTCCGGGTGGTGGAGTTCAACGGCAATTTCGGCCAGCACATGGCGATCATGGCCGCTTTCGAGGTGAGCCGCGGCCAGATCATGATCACCCTGGACGCCGACCTGCAGAACCCGCCGGAAGAGATCCCCAAGCTCATTGCCGAGGTGGAGAAGGGGCACGATGTCGTCGGCAGCATCCGCCAGAAGCGGCAGGACACCTTTTTCCGCAAGACCGCGTCGCTGATGGTGAACGTCGTCACCCGCAAGATGACCGGCATGAAGATGAGCGACTACGGCTGCATGCTGCGGGCCTATCACCGCAACGTGGTGAACAACATCAACCGCTGCCAGGAGGCCTCCACCTTTATTCCGGCCCTGGCCCAGACCTTTGCCTCCTCTCCGTCAGAGGTCGGGGTGGCCCATGCCGAGCGGCTCGAAGGGGAGAGCAAATACTCGCTCTACAAGCTGATCCGCCTCAACTTCGACCTGATGACCGGCTTTTCCGTGGTGCCGCTGCAGATCTTCGCCCTTTTGGGGATCATGACCTCGCTCTTTGCCGTGGCCTTTGCCATCTTCCTGCTGGTGCGGCGCTTCCTGGTCGGCGCCGAGGTGGAAGGGGTCTTCACCCTCTTTGCCATCCTCTTCTTCTTCATCGGCATCACGATCTTCGGCATCGGCATCGTCGGCGAGTATGTGGGGAGGATCTACCAGGAGGTGAGGAGGCGGCCGCGGTACGTGGTGCGCAAGGTACACGGAACTGAAGAGTAACACCGCTACTGTGACTCTTAAAAAAACCTTTTCACCACTAAGACACTAAGAGCACTAAGAAAAACAACATGTTTTCTGCTTAGTGTCTTTAGAGTCTCAGTGGTGGATTCAGAGGGTTTTCAAATAAATAACTTTGGTCAGGCATCGTGCATGGATTTGGGGACGGGATGTGAGACCGCAAAGCTTATTGGTGAGCGATTTCTTAGTGTCCTTAGTGTCTTAGTGGTGGATTCAGACGTAGTGTGAAGCAATTTACTCCTTTAAGGAATTTGTACGTGACCACTACCCCAAAAATCGTCGTCTGCGCCTATCATAATGTCGGTTATCGCTGCATGGAGGAGCTGCTCCGCCAGGGGGCCGACGTGCGCCTCGTCTTCACCCACGAGGATTCGCCCACCGAGCAGATCTGGTTCAAGTCGGTGCGGGAGCTGGCGGACAGGCATGGCATCCCGTATGTCACCAGCGACATCAATACTCCGGAGAACGTGGCGCGGGTGCGGGAGATCGCCCCGGCGTTCCTCCTTTCCTTCTACTACCGGAACATGATCAAGCCGGAGGTGCTGGAACTGGCCGCCAGGGGTGCCCTCAACCTGCACGGCTCCTACCTCCCCCGATACCGGGGGCGGGTGCCGGTGAACTGGGCGGTCATCAACGGCGAGACCGAGACCGGCGCCACGCTCCACTACATGGTGGAGAAGCCGGATGCCGGGGAGATCGTCGACCGGGAGCGGGTGGCCATCGCCTTTACCGACACGGCCTTTGATGTCTTCAACAAGGTGACCGACGCGGCAGTGACGGTCATCGGCCGGGCCTGGCCGCAGCTTCTGGTCGGGACCGCGCCGCGCATCCCTATGGATCTGAAGTCCGGCAACTACTGTGGTGGCAGAAAGCCCGAGGACGGCCGGATCGACTGGACCAGAAGCGCCGTTGAGGTCTACAACCTGGTCCGCGGTGTCACCCACCCCTATCCGGGCGCTTTTACCCATCTTGGCGGTCAGAAGGTCGTCATCTGGCAGGCCTGGCCCCTGGAGGGAAGCGGCGAGCCTGGCAGGATCGTATCGAGAGAGCCGCTCCTGGTCGGGACCGGCGCAGGGCTCCTGGAGATCAGGAGTCTGCAGGTGGAGAACGAAGCGGAAACCGACGCTGCCGCTTTTACTGAGCAGAGGCAGTTGCTTACCGCACAATTTAAATAAAACCAACCGGCTTCGAGAACGGCGCCGTATGCAAGGCGCGTGAGGACCGGGGGGCGAGGCGTAGCAGCGCTACGTTGAGCCTCACGGCCCGCAACGCAACGCTGCAGACGGCCCGTTGTCGGAGCCGTAACAAGGAGAAAGTTGAATGAAAGTACTGATACTAGGCGTCAATGGTTTTATCGGCAACGCCTTGACCCGCCGCATCCTCGACACCACCGACTGGGAAGTCTACGGCCTGGACATGAGCGACAACAAGCTCGAACACTCCATCGGCCATCCCCGCTTCCACTTCCTGGAGGGGGACATCACCATCAACAAGGAGTGGATCGAGTACAACATCAAGAAGTGCGACGTGGTGCTGCCGCTGGTGGCCATCGCCACCCCGGTCACCTATGTGAAGGACCCGCTGCGCGTCTTCGAGCTGGACTTCGAGGAGAATCTGAAGATCATCCGCCAGTGTGTGAAGTACAAGAAACGGGTCATCTTCCCCTCCACCTCCGAGGTCTACGGCATGAGCCCGGACCGAGAGTTCGACGAAGAGAGCTCGCCGCTTATGCTCGGCCCGATCAACAAGGAGCGCTGGATCTACTCCTGCGCCAAGCAGATGCTCGACCGGGTCATCTATGCCTACGGCGCCCATGAAGGGTTCCAGTACACCCTGTTCCGTCCCTTCAACTGGGTCGGTCCCAAGCTCGATTCCATCTCCACGGCCAAGGAAGGGAGCTCGCGGGTCCTCACCCAGTTCCTCTACAATATCCTGGCCGGCGAACCGATCCAGCTGGTGGACGGTGGCAATCAGCGCCGCTCCTTCACCTTTGTGGAGGACGGCATCGACTGCCTGATGAAGATCATCGCCAACGAGAACGGCTGCGCCAACGCCGGCATCTTCAACATCGGCAACCCCGGCAACGACCTGTCGGTCCGGGAACTGGCCGAAAAGCTGATCGCCCTGGTCAAGGAGTATCCCGCCTACCGGGAAAAGGCCGAGAACTGCCGGATCGTGGATATTACCTCGGGCGAGTTCTACGGCAAGGGGTACCAGGACATGCTGACCCGCGTCCCTTCGGTGGAAAACGCCAAAAAGTGCCTCGGCTGGGCACCGAAGACCGGCATCGACGAGGCGCTACGCAAGACGCTGGACTTCTACCTGATTGAGGACAAGGAGAAGATCGAGCACCTGCTGTAACCGCCTGCTGAGGCGTTGGGGGGATCGGGAATGACCGGGATTTTCCGTACATGGGTACTGCTGGCCGCTCTGCTGCTTCTGTCCGCGCAGGCGCAGGCTGCGGATTTCGACTGGATGAAGGCTCGCGATAGCGCCGGCCAGGATGGGGCGGGCATCCAGCAGTATCTCACGTTCAAGGGGGGCGGCTTCTTCCCGGATGTCAGCGTGGATGGCCGCAGCCTCGATTTCGACATCGGCACCGGCGCCGAACTGGGCTACGGCATCCGGCCGCTGCCGTATGTCGCTGCAGAAGCGACGATCGGTTACTATGAGACCGATTATATCAAGGATGATCCCCTCCTGACCCACGATTACGCCGCCGACCCCTTCTATTCCCTTTCCGTCGTGCCGATGGCGCTGACGGCCAAGGCCATAGTCCCCTTGAGTTATGTCGACATCTATGTCCTCGGCGGCGGCGGGATGCAGTACCTGATGGCAAAGAAAAAGATCTCGGCGAACCAGGAACTGGAGGACGACGACCTGACGACCGCCCTCTATTATGGCGGCGGGGTTGCCTTAAAGCTGGGTGGGGCGGGCTCTTTCGCCATAGAGGTCAAGCGGATCGAGCAGCTGAAAAGCACCATGATGGGGAGTTCGTTCGATATTTCAGGTACGTTTCTGTACGGATCCGTGACGATGGGGTTCTGATACCCTTTGTGCCGCGGTAAACCTGCCCGGAGGGCGGGAGCGCAAACTGCATGACTGAAAGACCCGCCACAGTTGCCCTCAAGGTCGACGTTGATACCTTCATCGGTACCCGCGACGGCGTGCCGCGCCTGCTGGAGACCCTGAAGCGATTCCACATCAGGGCCACCTTCTATTTCTCCCTCGGTCCGGACAACTCGGGCAAGGCGATCCGCCGCATCTTCCGGAAAGGGTTTCTGGAGAAGATGCTCCGGACCCGCGCCCCTTCGGTCTATGGCCTGCGCACCATGCTCTACGGCACCCTCCTGCCTCCCCCCATCATCGGCGAACGCCTGCCGCAGATTCTGCAACTAACCGAACAGGAAGGGCATGAGATCGGCATCCACTGCTGGGACCATGTCAAATGGCACGATTACCTCCCCTGGCTCCCCAAACAGTCCGCCCTGCTCGAACTCGGGCGGGCGAGCGCCCTGTTCGAGGAGATCATCGGCCGCCGCACCCGCACCACTGCGGCTCCCGGCTGGACCGTCACCGCCGATTCCCTGGAGATCCAGGATGCCATGGGGCTTACCCACTGCAGCGATGCCCGTGGCACCCATCCCTTCTATCCGGTCATGGAGGGCCGTTTTTTCAATACACTGCAGATCCCTTCCACCTGGCCGACCATGGACGAACTCCTCGGCGAGAACGGCATCACCACTGCCAACATCAACGACCACTATCTCTCCCTGTTGCAACCGGGGCTCAATGTGCATACCATCCATGCGGAACTGGAAGGGAAGGCGTTCAGCGATCTCTTTACCGATCTCCTGCAACGGCTGCGCAACCGCGGGGTGCGGTTTATGACCCTTGACGAGGTGGCAAAGGATGTCGGCTACGATGCACCAGCCTGCGAGCTGGCAATGGGCACCATTGCGGGCAGGGCGATGCCGGTGGCGCTCCAGGGGATGAACCGCGATGCCTGATGCGACGACTGTCAGGCACTACCGGGTGGCACGCCGCGACATGGTTTTTCTCAAGTTCATCGTCGAGGCCTACGAGGGGATGATGACCATGAGCACGGTCGACCAGCGGGAGGGGATCGTCCGGATCAGCTCCGCCGACTGGGCTGCAGCCGACAGCGCGGCGCTGCTTGCCTCGCTGCAGGGGGATATAACCCTGGAAGAGATGCCCGATTACGCGGCACACTGACCGATCCGGTCTTTCCCGCCGCATTTTGAGTACCTACGACAAGAAACTGGAGGGCGACAGTGCTTGAAACCATGGATATACGGAGTATCCTTTGCCGCGCCCTTGCCAATGGCGGCGAGTTTGCCGACCTCTATTTCGAGGAGGGGACGGCAACCGGTGTCAGCTGCGAGGATGGCAGGATCGAACGGGTCATTTCCGGTAGCGACAGGGGGGTGGGGATCCGGGTTATCGCGGACCTGCGCACTGCATATGCCTATACCAACGAGGTGACGGAGCGAGCGCTCATGGAGCTGGCCGAGACCGTGAGCCGTGCCGTGCAGGGGCGGCGGTTCGAGGGTGCCATCGATCTTCGCAGCCGTGTCGTCGGTCCGGGGTTCCCGATCCTGGAACCGCCCGACCTGGTGCCGCTGGAGGAGCGAGTGGAGCTGGTCCGCCTGGCCGACCGGGTGGCACGCGGCGTCGATCCGCGCATCCGCCAGGTGACGGTCTCCTACCGCGACGGCGGGTCGCGGAGCCAGATCGCCAACTCGCTGGGCGAATTCGTGGAAAACAATCGCACGGGCGTGGTCTTTGCAGTGCAAGCGGTAGCCGCCGATGGCGGGGTGATCCAGACCGGTTACGAGCCGGTGGGGGGCTTCTGCGGCTTGGAGATTCTCAGGACGCACCCGGTGGAGGAGATTGCCCGGACCGCGGCCCGCAGGGCGGTCATGATGCTGGAGGCCCGCAAGGCTCCCGGCGGCATGATGCCGGTGGTCCTCTCGTCCGAGGCGGGGGGGACCATGGTCCACGAGGCGATCGGCCATGGCCTGGAAGGAGACCTGGTCCAGGCCGGGGTGTCCATGTACACCGGAAAGATCGGCACTGTGGTCGCCTCGCCGCTGGTCACGGTGGTGGACGATTCCACCATCCCCAATGCCCGGGGCTCGTTCTCCTTCGACGACGAAGGGGTTCCTGCCCAGCGGACCGTGCTGGTGGAGAACGGCGTGCTGAAGGGTTACCTCTCCGACCGCCTCACCGCCATGAAGACCGGCCAGGCATCCACGGCCAACGGCCGGCGCGAGTCGTACCAGACCAAGCCGATCGTCAGGATGACCAACACCCTGATCGCGCCCGGCAGCACACCCCCGGAAGAGGTGGTGCGGGAGGCGACGCATGGCCTGTTCGTCAGGAAGATGGGGGGCGGGCAGGTGAACACGGTCACCGGCGACTTTGTCTTCGAGGTCACTGAGGGCTACCTGATCGAAAACGGGACGATCGGCGAACCGGTACGCGGGGCAACCCTCACCGGCAGCGGGCCGGCTGTTCTGCAGAATATCGTCCGGGTCGGCAGCGATCTCGGTTTCGGCATCGGCACCTGCGGCAAGGATGGCCAGGGGGTGCCGGTATCCGATGCCCAGCCGACCCTGCTGATTTCCGAGATTACTGTTGGCGGGGCAGCCTGAGCGGAGTGGCGACAGATGCGTGAAACCAGGGCACATACGGCGGCAGGGGAGATCTTTGCCGCGTTGAGCCATGCCGGCTTTCTACAGGGGCACCTCCTGGCGCCGTTCAAGCGCCAGGGGACCGGTGCGGCCGCAGGTTCTTCCTGGCAGTATGCCGGCAACAACGGGGTGCCGCCGCTCTTTTCCCGCATCGCCGAAGCTTCCCTTGCCGAACTGCTCGACCGTGCCCAGCGCCGCTCAAGCCCCCAGGTAACCAGGACCCCGGCCGGGCTCTATTTCTTTGCCCTGCCCCTGGGAGGTGCGCCCCCCCCCTGGTGCCTGGCCTGCGGCGGGGTGCGCGATGCCCGCCTCGACCTGTTGCGGGTGGAAGAGCTGGCCGTCAGCCTGGGCGAAGACCCGCTTCGCCTTCTGGAAGAGCTGGAAGCCCTGCCCGTTGCCACCTTCGGTTCCGTTGCGGAACTGGCAGGCCGCACCTTTGCCCTGGTCCGCCTCCTGAGCGGGCATGATCTCGTGCCGGCCCAGGGGCCTGAGGGGGATGAACTGCTCCGCCTGGTGCTGGAATTGTCGTCAGAGCTCGACCGGGCAGCCACCCGCGACGATGTCATTGCCCTTCTGGCCGAATCCCTGGGAATTCTCTTCGATCTGCAGGGGGTCGCAACCATCCTTCCTGCCGAGGGCGGTCCGGGCTGGCAGGTCTGCCCGGCCTGGGGGGCGGAGTTCACCCCGTTTGCCCTGCAGGATCAAGGTGCGCGCCACTGTCTCGGCGGCCAGGGGACGGTCCGTCTGCCTGTGCACGACCTGGCCGGCTTTCTCCCCTCCTATGCCGGCAACAGCGGGATCTGCGTGCCGTTACTGGAGGGTGACGCGACCCTGGGCGCCCTGCTGCTGGTCGGAGAACGGTTGCGGGGCAACGATCTCCTCATGCAGGAGCTTCTGATCGGCCGAGCGGCTGCCCGGATCGCGGGAGTTCAGCGAGAGCGGCAGCAGGCCGAACAGGTGGAGCGCGCCGAGCGGCTGGTGCAGATCTTCACGGAACTGACTCTGGTGGAGGGGATGGAGGAGCTCTGCCGCAACGTTCTGGAGCGGGGAGCCAAGCTGGTGGGGGCGCGCTCGGGCTCGCTCATGCTCCTGGACCGGCAGAAGGAATTCCTCACCATTGCGGCGGTGAAGGGGATGCATCCGATGCTGGCACGGCGTTTCACCGTGAAGCTGGGGAGCGGCATTGCCGGTCAGGTGGCCCTGACCGGGCAGCCGGTGCTGGTGAACGATATCGTCAACGACGAGCGGTTCACCATCGGGCACCGTTCCCGCTTCAAGACCGGCTCCCTCATCAGCCTGCCGTTGTCGTGCCGCGACGAAACGGTCGGGGTGCTCAACCTGGCCGACCGCGCTGATCAGACCCCGTTTGGCAACGACGACCTGGAACTGCTGACCAGGCTGGCGACCCATGCCGCCGGACTGCTCCTGCGGATGAAGAGCCATGAAGGGGTGCGGCTTCTGGAGCGTCTTTCCATCACCGATCCGCTCACCGAGCTTTACAACCGGCGCTTTCTGGAGCGACGGATGGACGAGGAGCTTTCCCGCAGCGTGCGCAATGGCCTGCGGCTCAGCGTGATGATGCTCGACCTGGACAATTTCAAGCTCTATAACGATCTCTGCGGCCATCCGGCCGGCGACCTGGCGCTGCGGAAGGTGGCGCAGCTCCTGCAACGGTCGGTGCGGGAGATGGACGTGGTGACGCGCTATGGCGGCGAGGAATTCTGCATCCTCCTCCCCGATACCCCTAACGTGGATGCCCATTTTGTCGCGGAGCGGATCCGCTACGCCATCGAGCACGAACTCTTTGCCGGCGAGGAAGGGCTCCCGTCCAGCACCCTCACCATCAGCATCGGCATCGCCACCTACCCGGACAACGGAGCCACCGCCGCCGATCTCATCTCCACTGCCGATGTGGCCCTCTACCAGGCAAAGGCCGAAGGCCGCAACCGGATCGTCTCCAGCCTGGATCTCCCGACTGCCAGCAGGTTCCGGATCGTCGCACCCGCCACCCAGCAGACCCACTGAAACAGGTTGTTGAAAACGAAGTTTCAGCGGAGCTAAAACCAGCCATCTCGCCGCCGTCCTCGAAAGCCACCTTGTGCGGCGTAGCGCTGCTACGCCTCCGCGGGGCTTTCTGCAGGTGCGCCGATCTGACTGCTTTTGAACAACCTGCGTTTTCAATAACGGGCTCGTTTGCCGCTCTGATCCTTTAGTGCATCCGCACGTGCCCGCTCCAGCGCGGCCTTTTCCCGCAACCCCAGCAGGTCGTAGGCCCTGGCGAGATTCCGGCGATAGTCGGCATTCTCCGGGTTGAGGCGGACGGCGGACTCTATCTCGACGATGGCGGCATTCGCCTTGCCATCGGCGGCCAGGGCCGCCCCCAGGTTGTTGCGGGCGTCGGCCAGGGACGGATCGAGCCGGATCGCCTCGCGATAGGAGGCGATCGCCTGCGCCAGGTTGCCGGTGGCTGCCCGGAGCGACCCCAGGGCGTTGTGGGCCTCGGCCAGCGCCGGGTCGAGGGCGAGCGCAGCCTCGTAATCGCTTTGGGCCGCAGCGTATTCGCCGCGGCTTGCCCGGATCACCCCCAGGTTGTAGCGGGCTCGGGCATGGCGGGGGTCGATGGCAAGGGCAGCGCGGAATTCGCTCTCGGCGGCATCGAGCAGTCCGCGCCGGCTCAGCACCACTCCCAGGTTGTAGTGGGGGCGGGCCTTTCCCGGCGCCTTGGCCGCGGCGTCGCTCCAGAGGAGAAGCTCGTCCCCCCAGGTCAGGTTGCGCTGCCAGGTGGCTATCGCCAGGAGCAGCACGATGACGACGGCTGCTGCAATGACCGGGCGGGGCGAAAACCGCTCTGCCAGAGCTCCTGCAGCGGCTCCGGCCACAAGGGCCATGCCGATTGACGGAAGGTAGAGCCGATGCTCATTGATGACGTCGGCCAGCGGGACTATTGTCTCCACTGCCAGGGTGAGGAAGAACCAGCAGATGCCGATGGCGGCTTGGCGGGCAAAGGGGGTGCCATCTTCACTGGGCTCCTTCATGCTGCGGCGAAAGAGCATGGCGGCAGCGGCGAGAAGCGCCGCGGCAAGGCCGATCCCTGCCAGCACCTTGGGCGCCAGGAGCGAGCGGTAGAGCGGGAAGTCGTAGTCCAGGGTCTGGTTGACCGGCAGCAGCAGGAGCCGCAGATAGGTGACCAGCACGGCCGGCTGGGTGGTCAGATATGCATCCCGCGTGGGGAGCGACGAAGCGGCCGACGCTCCTCCCAGGACGGCCAGCTCCTGCTCGTGGCCGCCGGACAGCAGGGTCAGCAGGGGGATGACCGACAGCAGGGCGAGAAACGGCCCGAGCCGGCAAAGCCGCTGCCGGAGCGTGCCGCGGAACAGGGCGCATTCAAGGAGGCAGATCGCCAGCGGCAGGGTAAAGGCGATCTCCTTGGCGAACATGGCGCAGAGCCCGGCCAGAAGCGCCCCGCCATACCAGGGCCCGAGCCGGCGAAGTGGAATCCCCGCTTCCCGACGCCGGCGGAAAGAGAGATAGAGGGTGCAGGAGAGCAGATAGAGAAGGGTGGCCAGGACGCTGAACCGCTGGGTAACATAGGTGACCGCCTGGGTCTGCACCGGGTGGGCCACGAAAAGGAGCGGCGGGAGGAGCATGGCCAGCCGGGTGGCGCAGGATGCCCCAGCGGAGCGGAGATCGAGGAGCAGCCCGCAGAACCGGTAGAGCAGGAGAGCGGTGGCAAGGTGCAGGGCAAGGTTCACGGCATGATAGCCGGCAACCTCCAGCCCCCCCAGACGGTAGTTCAGCGCCAGGGTGAGAAAGCCGAGAAAACGGCGCGGGAAGGCCGCGAAGATGGCGGGATCAGTGAAGAAGCGGGAGAGATCGCGGATCTGGGGGTTGGTGACGATGGTCCAGCGGTCGTCGAAGACAAAGGGGACAATGAAGCTGTCGGAGTAGGCGAACAGCCCGATTGCGACGATCAGCAGGAGATGGAAGGCCGGCTGTCGCGCCGTTACGGGCAAAGGGGAGAGGGGGCTGGGCATCTGCTCTGCCGGGAGCGGGTGGGCCGTGCGGGACGGCCCACCCCGCCGCAGGTTATTCTTCCATGAGCCTGATGGAGTTGATCATCACCGGCTCGGCAGGGACATCGGTATGGCCGGCCTTGGAGGTGGTCTTCACCTGCTTGATGGCGTCAACCACGTCCATCCCCTCCACCACCTGGCCGAAGACGGCGTAGCCGTACTGTTCCGGCTTTTTCCCCTGGTGGTCGAGGAACTTGTTGTCCACCACGTTGATGAAGAACTGGGAGGTGGCGCTGTCCACCACGTTGGTGCGGGCCATGGCCAGGGTGCCCCGCAGGTTGGAGAGCCCGTTGGCCGCCTCGTTCTTGATGGCGAACTTGGTCTTTTTCGGCTGCATGTCGGCGTCCATGCCCCCTCCCTGGATCATGAAGGTGCTGATCACGCGGTGAAAGGTGAGGCCGTCGTAGTAGCCGTCATTGACATAGGAGAGGAAGTTGCGCACGGAGATGGGGGCCTTCTCCTTGAAGAGTTCGATGGTCACCGGACCCATGGAGGTTTCCATCAGGACCTTGGGATTGGTCGATTCGGTCATGGCTGCTGCTCCTTACAGGTTATTTTCCCCTCTTCTACCATATTTCGCTCAGGTGGTGAACCGTTTTCTGGGGAGCGGTTTGACTGAAGGTTGCAATTGGCCGGGCTGTGGTATAGTTTTAGACGAAATTCATTCGAGGAGGAGACCGTGAACGTGAGAATACGGAAAGGTTGCGCGCTGGTGATCCTGATGACGGCACTCTGCCTGACCTCCGGTCTTGCCGCTGCCGGCGAGTCGCTCATGACGTCGCATCACCAGATGATGGCGCCGCAGCAGGCGAAGGTAGGGGAGCCGGCCCCCGGTTTCTCTCTTGAGGCGGTGGTCGGCACGGAACAGGGCAAGGAATTCAAGCAGGTCAGCCTCTCCGACTATGCCGGCACTTGGCTGGTCCTCTTCTTCTACCCGGCCGATTTCACCTTTGTCTGCCCGACCGAGATCAAGGGGTTCAACGAAAGCGTCGCCAAGTTCAAGGAGCTGGGAGCTGCCGTCGTGGGGGCATCCACGGATAGCAAGTTTTCGCACCTGGCATGGATCAAGAGCGGAGCGCTGGGGGATCTCAAATATCCGCTGCTGGCGGACTTCAACAAGGAGACCGCCCGCCGCTACGGCATCCTCGATGAAAAACAGGGGATAGCCCTGCGTGGCCTCTTCATCATCGACCCCCAGGGGGTGCTGCAGTACCAGGTGGTGCACAACACCGATGTGGGGCGGAGCGTCGACGAGACCATCCGGGTGCTGGAGGCGCTGCAGAGCGGTTCACTCTGTCCGCTGGGATGGAAACCGGGGCAGAAGACGCTCGGCGGCAAGCCGAAGTAGCGCGGTTCCGTCGGAGCGACAGGGAGTTGTGGCTTGACTTCCGGAGCAAAGTACGCTAAAAAAACCATCGCTCGACGGCACGTCGTCGGCACGAAGCAAGCCGGTGTAACTCAGTTGGTAGAGTAGCTGATTCGTAATCAGCAAGTCGGCGGTTCGAGTCCGCCCATCGGCTCCAGTAGCACGCAAGGCCCCACGGAATATCCGCCGTGGGGCCTTTTTGTGTTCCCGTCCGGAAAGGGTTCTTTTCCGCCCTGGCGGCGTCAATCCGCGGGATTCCTTGTGCGGCGTAGCGCTGCTACGCCTCCGCGCAATCCCTTGATTTCCTTGCCAGGACGAAAAATCCCTCCTTTCCGATCCGGGAACCAATAGTTTCCGGGCATGGTTGGCAACCCATGGCTCTCATTGCGCCCATTCCCAAAAAAGTGCGCAAAATGGGGGTGATTTTTTGCGGGGATGGGCATATACTGGGCCGCTGCCGCAGTCGTCGCGCGCCATCCCGAGCCTTGCGGCGGCATCTGACATGACGCGATGCAAAAGGAGGAACACATGAAGCGGTTCGTAGTTCTCTGGATCTGCGTGGTAACGGTTGTCTGTGGCGGGGCCACATCTGCCCTGGCGGAGCTGACCAAGATTGCCGATAACGTCTATTCCTACGTCGGCGTGAAAGAGGCAGGCCCTGCCACCAGCTTTGCCGCCAACGCCGGCATCGTCGTCGGCCGGGACGGCATCCTGGTGATCGACACCCTCATCTCCGCCAAGGAAGGAGAGCGCTTCCTGGCCGACATCCGCAAGGTATCGGACAAGCCGATCAGGTACGTGGTCAACACCCATACCCACCTGGATCATGCCTTTGGCAACTGCGTCTTTGCCCGGCTGGGCGCCATCGTGATCTCCCACGACGCCGACCGCCGGCTCCTGGCAGGGATGGGGGAAGAGATCCTCCGGAATATCGCCGGCTACGGCCTGAAGCCCGAGGATATGGCCGGGACGGAGATTGTCCTGCCCACCCTTACCTTCAATGACACGGTGAGCATCGACCTGGGGGACGAGACCGTTGACCTGATCCGCCTGGCCCCCTCCCACACCGAGGGGAGCACGGTCGTCTACCTGCCGGCCCGGAAGATCATGTTTGCCGGCGACATCCTCTTCACCGATTTCCATCCCTACCTGGCCGACGGCGACATCGCCGGCTGGACCAGGACCCTCGACGCCCTCCAGGCCATGGACGTGGAGCGGATCATCCCCGGTCACGGCCCGCTCTCCACCAAGAAGGACCTGCAGGTGATGAAGGACTACCTCCTCCTGTTCGACGCCAAGGCGCGCGAGCTGACAGCCACCTCGAAGGATGCCGACGCGGTCGCGGCAGAGATGAAAAAGGTCCTGCCCAAGCGGGCCCAGGCCGAGTGGATGATCGCCTACAACCTGAAGAAGCGCTATCTGAAGCCGTGAAGCCGCTGGGCTAGGCTGTAGTGTGTCAGAGGCAAGGCCGATCCCCGCGGGGGTCGGCCTTTTTTTATCGCGGCAACGTCACTTGCGCATGGAGGTCGGCGGCGTATAATGGGGGCGGAATACTGACGAGATCACCGTCGTGGGAACTGAGTTACTTATATGAGAGATATATTCCAAATATAGGTAATAAATTACTTATATCGGGAAACTTGCTAATAACGAGTTATGCAGAAAAATAAAGGAAACCAGAAATGACATTAACCAGCAATGAAACGGCATGGGCTGTCATGATAGTCACATTAGCAATATCGCTTGGATGGGCGACATTACTGGCATGGATAACCATTAAGGCCCAACATGCGAAAAGCATTGACGAAATCAAAGATGACACCAAGAAAATTTTTGTCCGCCTTTTTCTCTGGTTCAGCAACATATGTGCTGTATCAGCGCTTTTATTAGAATTCAGATCAGACGAGGTAATTAATCGTAGAGATGTTTTCTTAATAGTTTGGTCATTTGCCATTTTGTTCATGTCCTTAATAGTCGGGATAATTAACAGAATGAGAGAAATGCTCGAATTACATAAACAACAAGCAGACGCTACGCGGCAATTAACCGGTTTAGTAGGCCACACATTAGATGCCCTACCAAACAATAGCAAACAAACGAAAAAGAAAAATCGAGCATAACCACGTTGTTTGACCTGCCCGATGGCAGGTCAACGCCGGCCCCGTTATACCGGAGAAAAGAGAAAATTATGCAACACAAGGACTGCCACCTTTCTTTTAACAAAATATACATCTTAGAATCGCTGAAATCAGATGAGCGCCATACCGGAAGAGCTCTTTTCAAAGACTCAACGGTTTGGAAAGATGCATATCTTCCTCAGCTTACAATCACGTATTTGACCTTTAATGACAGGAGTGAACTCGATAGCATCTTGAGCGCTATAGAGGACGCAACAAAAACCAAGAACGAACTCCCTTTCATCCACATTGAGGCACACGCGAATGAGGACGCCCTCGGCACGGCTGGTGGGGAAGCAATACCTTGGCAAGATCTCTTTAAATCCCTTCAGAGAATCAATATAAACACAAGAAATAACCTCCTTGTTGTAGTTGCGGCTTGTTTTGGATTCCACCTATTCAAAATTACAGATGTTTTGGAAAGAGCGCCGTTTTACGCTGTGTTAGGTCCGAGACAAGCTGTCAGTTTTAATGAAGTTGAAGCGGGTTATCAAGTGTTTTACCAAGAACTGTTCAAGACAAAAGAGGTCAACGGTGCAATCGCAAAAATGAATGAGACGCTAAAAAGCACCGGGAAACGTTATGGGCTCGTAACCTGTGAAGACCTCTTCACAATGGCATCGAAAAGTTATCTAAAAGAGCATTGTTCAGCCAAGGCAATATTACAAAGGGTAGAAGGCATAGTCTCACAGTACCAAGAGCTTGAGACAAAGACTTTGACAATTCAGGAAGTCCGAAGAAAGGCCAAAGAAAGCCTGAAGAACGGCAACTTAGAGTTTGTTAAAGAATATTATCGAACGTTTGTCATGGTTGACTTGTATCCAGAAAACACAGAACGGTTTGAATTTGATTTCTCCACACTGGTCCACAAGGTATAACTACGCTTCGCCGCTGCACTCTCACACGTTGCCCACAAGGACCATCACCATGGAAATCCAGCCCATAGGAATCATTCACTCACCTCACAAGACAAAGGAAGAATGCCCGATTCAGCCGCTCTATTCCGAAAACGCAGAGGGTCGAGTCGAAGTCTTCCAAGAATACGCTCCCGGTCTCAAGGATATCGAAACCTTTTCCCACCTTTATCTGCTGTACCTGTTTGACCGGGGCGGGGAGGTCGAACTGGTCAGGCCTACGTTTCTTGACGACACACCGCACGGTATCTATGCTTCACGTCACCCTTGCCGGCCAAACGGAATCGGCATGTCTATTGTCAGACTCCTGCGCAGGGAAGACAACGTCTTGATTGTCGATGGCATAGATGTTCTCGACAGGACGCCTTTGCTGGATATTAAGCCATACATACCGCGGTTTGATCTCATTGCCGCAGCATCCAATGGGTGGGTGCAGGAAACAACGTGGCGGCCAAAACCGGGCAATCGAGAATAGAGAGTGAAACGGGCGAACGAATGCTTCAAGCGGAGTAGATTCGCCTACAACCCGATGAAACGCTATCTGAAGCAGTGATGCCGGTGGGGCAGGCTGTATGTACTGGGAAAATGCCGATCCCCGCGGGGCGGCATTTTTTATTGTTAGTTCCCCAGGATCGGCCAAAATATCGGCCAGTAAAATTAGACAAATAAAAAGTTGTTTATTTAATTGATAAAATGCAGTACAAGGATATCGGCCAAATTATCGGCCAAAACATTTGATATATATTGGTGTCATTGTTTGCAATAGCTTGTTTATATTTAATATTTTATTTTATAGGATCGGCCTATAAATCGGCCAAACTCTCTGCACAACTGAACATTCATGCGCAGATAATATCGGTTTCAACATCGGCCAGAATGCTGGCCCATGTACGGAGAATCCACATGGAAGATGGTTTTTATACGAAAATTTCCGAAATGGAACCGATGATGCCTCTTGATCCCGCGGGAGAACTCGACGATCTGGCGATTGAGGTGATTCGTAAGTCTGCTGGCATTAGTGCCGCTGTTCATCCAGTTACCCGTAGAGGAATCGTGGAATTAGTAAGAAAAATGAACAGCTACTATTCCAATTTGATAGAAGGGCACAACACCCATCCTGTAGACATTGATCGCGCTATGCGAGAAGACTTTTCCAAAGATCCTGTAAAAAGAGCAAAACAATTGGAAAGCAAAGCACATATTGAAGTCCAGAAATGCATCGAGACTCACATTGAGAATAATCCGGGAACAGTCATTACAAGTAAGAGTTTTTTGTGCTGGATACATAAAGAATTTTATGAGCGGATGCCGGAGGAGTATCTTGTCGTACAACGCCCAGATGGAAAAACTGAAAGGGTGATCCCTGGCAGAACAAGGGAATTAGAGGTTGAGGTTGGAAGACACTTGCCACCGAAATCAGAATATATATGTGATTTTATGAAAAGATATGAAGAAGTCTACGACCCTCAACAACTAAAGGGTGTAAGTCGAGTTATCGCGGCGGCGGCATCTCATCACCGTCTTGCATGGATTCACCCTTTCCTGGACGGCAACGGGCGAGTTACACGTCTTATGACACATGCCTATCTGAAAAAAGCCCGGATAGATGGCCATGGGTTGTGGACTGTATCTAGAGGTTTCGCAAGAAATCGTGAAGAATATCTTGCTTCCTTGGCAGGGGCAGATCAACCTCGCAGAGGAGATCTGGATGGCCGGGGGAGCTTGACGCAAGCGGGCCTGTTGGGATTTTGTAAGTTTTTTCTTGAAATTGCTGTTGACCAAATTGACTTCATGACAGGGCTTTTGGATTTGGATGGAATGCAGAAAAGAATACAAGCAGTGGTTGATCGTCAAGTTTCTTTTGGTGCATTGAAACCTGAGGCTGGTCATTTACTGAGAGATGTATTTTTACGCGGGGAAATAACTCGCGGAGAAATCCCAAGCATCATTGGAATGCCTGAGCGCTCAGCACGTAGGGTCGTAAGTAGTTTATTGGGCAAAGGCTATTTGGTTTCCGATTCGGAAAAGGGACCTGTAAAGCTCGGTTTCCCAGCATCAATGGTGGGGTATTATTTCCCTCGCCTTTACCCTGAAGGGGTTGAGGCCAGTCTTGATTAGCCCGTACAGCAAGGAATGCTCAATTAAACGTGGCAGACGGTCTCTGCTGCGCTCCGCCGCCGAGCCTCGGCCACGTTCGCCTGCAAGCCGGTTTGCCGGAGCGGCGAGATGCATCGTCCTGCTCGTGCTTGCCGCACACATCTGCGGCTGCAGCCTGATGCGTTCCAGTATTGCTTCCCTGAAGTCGACGTCGGACTTTGCGCCGATGGCGGGTGATGGGCGTGTTTTCTCCGAGCCAGGCGGCGAGGATGTGGCTGCGCCCGTTGCGGCGCTCCTGCCCGAGGCCATTGCCACGGTGGAACGGGACCAGCACCGGCCATTCACGCAGCCGGTGCAGGTCTATGTCACCAAAGACGAGGAGAGCTTTGCCGCCTTTACCGGGGTGTCGAAACAGATACGCGGCGCCGTAATCATCAAGCTCTTCCTTTCCGGCGGCCTAAGAAAGGAGCCGGAACGGATCAAGCGGATATTGACCCACGAGCTGTCCCATCTGCACATCGGGCAGCAGCTCGGCATCTATGGCTACAACGCCAACCTGCCGGCCTGGTTCCAGGAAGGGCTGGCAGTGACCGTCTCAGGGGGCGGCGGGGCGGAAAAGGTGAGCGCGGAGGAGGCGGCCAGGGCCATTCTGGCGGGAAAGAGCATCACGCCGGAGGCGCGCGGGAGCTTCCTGTTCAAGAAATCCGCCCACTCCTACGGCCTGGAGCCGCACATGTTCTACCGCCAGAGCGGGATGTTCGTGGCCTGGCTGAGACAACGCGACGAAACACGCTTCCGCGCCTTTCTTTTGGCCCTGGAGGACGACCGGGATTTTGCTGGGTCGTTTACCGAGGCGTTCGGCGAGGACCTGGATACTGCCTGGCAGGAGTTCGTCGACCGGTTGCGGCGGGGCTGATGGGGAGATGAATTCACGAGGTCTGATTTGCCGTTGATGTTGTACTGACGCCGGGTGGCGACCCCGGAATTGTGGAGTTCTGGATGAGAAGAGCGGAAAAAGAGATTACCGACCGAGGGGAGCAGGAGGAGATCATCCGCGAGTGCCAGGTCTGTCACGTGGCCATGGCGGATGGGGACTCGCCGTACCTGGTGGCGATGAACTTCGGCTACGAAGAGGGCGTCATCTACCTGCATAGCGCCGTGGAGGGGCGGAAAATCGATATCCTGCGGCGCAACAGCCGGGTCTGCTGTGCCTTCGATACCGGCCACGGACTGGTGCAGGCCGAAACCCCCTGTGCCTGGGGGATGCGCTTTCGGAGCGTCATCGCCTTTGGCACTGCCACCTTGCTGGAGAGCCGGGAGGAAAAGGTGGCAGCCCTGCAGGTCATCATGAACCAGTACGGCGAAGGTGAGTTCAGTTTTCCGCCGGCTGCAGTCGCCAAGACCGCCGTGATCAGGGTCGAGATCGAGGAAATGACCGGGAAAAAGACCGGCTGTTGACCCCTGCCCAGTCGGAGGAGGAAGTTTTCTCCCGGCTGCCGCTTTCCCAAAGCCTACCAGACCACACTCACCCCGATCCTGGCAAAGGGGCTGTCATCGACCTTGACGTCGTCCCTGGCGCCGTCATAGAAGACGAACTTCCTGTCAAAGGCGTAACCTGCCGCGATGTTGAGCTTGATTGCGGAAAACAGGAGGAATTCGGCCCCGGCAAGCGCCCGGTAATCCCGGTAGCTGATGATCTTCGCCCCGAGCGAGGCGTCATGCAGTTGATACTCGCTGCTGGCAAACTCTCCGCCGATGTAATAACTCGACGTCTTGTCCGGGCTGTACGTTACCCCTGGCCGGGGAGCGGCCAGACTGAGGGTCCAGTGTTCGTCGGGCCGGTACATGGCCCCGATGATGGGGAGTACCGGGAGGGACTCGAAACCCTGGCGATAGATAAGCCCGGCCAGCAGCGTGAGCTTTGCCGACATGTTGTAACGCCCCATCAAACCGATCTGCATCCGGATGTCATCGGTGCCGATCACCTTGAAGTCGCCGTTCAGGCTCGGCGCAACCAGGAACGTGAGCCCCGTATCCTTGTTCACCTGATAATTCCCGCTCCATTTGACCGAGACCGTGTGCAGCTCCTCCGGCAGCCGCGCGCTGTCGGGGGCATCGAGGGTTCTGAGCGAATAGGCGAAATCCGTGGAAAGGTTGAAAGCAGGGGAAAGCTGGTAGCTCCGCCCGAACTTTGCCTCCACTTCCTGCATCCCGATCTCCCCACCGGTGTTCCGGATCGTGCTGTCCGGGAACCAGGTCGTCTGAACGGAGGCGTTCCAAGGGTGACGGCCCGGCTGTTCCTCGGCCGCCATCAGCTCCTTGGCGGCTTCATTGGGGGAGGTGTCGGCCGATTCCGCGTTTGTGGCTGCAAGAGCGGATACTACGAGGCAAAACAACATCAGAGCATGACGGCATCTATGCATGTGAATCCCTTTGGGAATGAATATGTCAATGCGCAATGGACAACGGATATTTCAGCCCCTGGTCATCGTCGGCTTTATGTAGCCGTGCCAGACATTTTTGCCTGCCAGCAGGGCAAACATTGCCAGGGGGAGGCTGAATCGCACGATTCGCTCCGGGGAGAACATGTCGGACAACTCGAACCCCAGGGTAATGGTGCCGGAGAGGTGCGCCCCGGCATGGACCGGAGGCCCGACCGTCAGGACCGACACGAGCAGCCCGCCCAAAACGGCCAGTATGCCGGTTGCCGCAGCCGCCCATTTCATGCTGCAGGCGTACCTCGTGGCGATGCCGATAAAGCCGGCGGCGCAAACGGCTGCCAGCAGGTACTGGTAGGCCAGAAAGCCATTGTTGCAGTACGACAGCACCGCCTGCAGGTCGTAACCGATGCCTTGCTCCTTCAGGCGATCCAGGAACCTGACCAGGAGATTGCCCGTTACGATGGGGACGATCGGGATCAGGGCAAAGGAAAAGAGCGGCAGCAGGACAAACGAGAGCACCGGATGTTTGCCCCAGAATGTCCGCTTGGCAAAGCAGGTGCTGATCTCGTCGGCGAGCAGTTCCATTCCGCCCAGCTTCTCCCTGGCAAGCAGCGCGGCTTCACGGGGGGATTTGCCCGCCAGGAGCAGATCGTTTTCCGCATCTTCGACATGGTCTGCCAATTCCCCCACCAGCCGGCATGCCTGCCGGACCGGGATGCCCCGCCGGATCAACGTGGTTTTCAGCCAGTCAAGGTCATGTCTCATGATTGCGGCTCCCATTGCAATGCCAGGCTAACCCCCCGGCTGACCCTGGCCCACTCCGTCTCCAGTTCGGAAAGCCGCTTAAGCCCCGATTCGGTCAGGCTGTAATAGAGGCGGGTCCGGCCGTTGATGCTCTGCTCCCGGCTTGTGATGAACCCGTCCTTTTCCAGCAGATGCAGCACCGGATAGATTGCCCCTTCGGCAAACGACAGCACGTCGTTGGATGCCTTCTGGATCGACTTCACGATCTCGTAGCCGTACATCTCGTTTCTGGAGAGGAGTTTCAAAACCAGGAGGAGCGGCACCCCGTTCTGGAATGCCGCATTCGGTTTCTTCCGGTCAACTTTTGTCATGGTTCACTCCGACCGACTCCTGATTGATGATCGTCTCGCTTCTGCCGAGGCCGAAAACCCCCAGCCAGAGATCCCACAGCGCATTTTCCGCAGTCTTTCCCGCCTCGGAGTTTGCCGCAACGTACTGGGCTTGCGGCGACCGCAGGTTGACCCGTTTGTCGCTGCTCCGGAAACTGACCAGGGAGAACAGTGAAAAATCGGGCTGCATCTTCAGTTCGATCTCCGGGCTGAAGCGGAGACCGATGGAGAGCGTCCCGATAATTTTATAGGTTTCCTTGCCGATTACCAATGGTTTTTCGGTTGTTTCGCCGTTGCGATAGACCTTCAGTCGAGCCGTGGCCCCCGGTGTCATTTCGTCGATCCGGGTGCGAAGGTCATCGATGGATTGCACCGTTTCTCCGTCGATCCCGACGATCAGGTCCCCTGCCCGGATGCCGGCCTCAGCCAGCGGGGTCTCTTCAGCGAGCCCGACGACCAGCACCGCACCGGACTGCTCCTTCAGCACCGGTTCGGGCAGCAGGGGAAGCGTGGTATCCCCCTTGAGCGGATCAGGCTTGAAGAAGCCGACCTTGGCATTTTCATATTCGCCCCCCACCCAGCCCCGTTGCAGCTCCGGGTGTGACGCACAGCCGCAGAGCAAACCGCTGATGACCGCCAACGACAACAAACGCCTGGAAAAACTGGAGTTCATGGCTCCCCCTCCCATACCTAAAATTTAAAGGTATAATGCCTATTAAATTTAGGTATGTCAATGGGGAAAACGGCTACCCGAGTTTTTGCCGGACGAAGGCGCCGATGGCGTCGATGGCACGCCGCGCTTCCGGCAGCTGGGGGACATGGAGATGAAATGCATGCCACATCCTCTCCCACTCCTCCAGGGTAACCTGGACGCCTGCGCTCCTGGCCCGCTCCGCCAGGCGCGTTGCATCGCTCAGGAGGATGTCGTCGCTGCCGGCATGGATCAGGAGCGGCGGGAGCCCGGCAAGATCGGCATAGAGCGGGGAAATCAGCGGCAGGCGCGGGTCGTTGTCACCGATGTAGTGTCTGCCCAGGGAAAGAGACTGGAGCGTGACGCGCGGTTCGGCCTTGGCGCGGCTCTTCAGCGAATCGCCGGTCATGGCCAGGTCGGTCCAGGGAGTGATGCAGACCGCAGCGGCCGGGAGCGGATCGCCGGCCTCGCGCACGGAAAGGAGGGTTGCCAGGGCCAGGCCGCCACCGGCCGAGTCGCCGGCGATCACGATATCGCGTGCTTTGATGCGGTTATTCAAGAGCCAGCGGTATGCCGCGACCGCATCGTTGAGGGCTGCCGGAAACGGGTGTTCCGGCGCCAGCCGGTAGTCGAGAATCAGCCCGCGCATCCCGCACGCCCTGGCCATGCGTGCCACCATTGCCCGGTGGGTGTTGCACGAACCCATGACATAGGCGCCACCATGGAGATAGAGCAGGACCCTCTCTTTGGGCGCTTCGCAGGGATGGAGCCACTCCGCTTCGACCCCGCCGGCAGTGACCGGCTGGAGCAGGAAATCCTTGGGCATCTGCGTCCTTCTGGCGGACTCTTCCTCGACTTCGCGCAATTTTTCCACGGGCCAGTGCGTGCTGTTGGCTGTTTTGTTGTAGTTCAGATAGGTGCGCAGGATGTAACTTTGCAGGCTGGCCATCAATCCCTCCGGGTTTTGTCATGAATCCGTTGTAGTCGACAATACTAGTCGCATGTGCATAAGGCCTTCACCAGCTCAGGCGCAATGCCAGGTGTACCCGCCGGGCGGCATAGAGGGCTCCGAAGGGGCCTTCTGCCGAGCCGTAGGGGAGTTCCCCCCCCAGCGTCACTTTCCAGAGGTCGGTCAGGTTGTAGCCTGCCTCCGCCTTCAGCAGACCGTCGCCCCGCTTGAGCCCCACGCTCCAGACCAGTTTCCATTCTCCCCAATCCTCGGTCCGGTTCCAGGCTGCGATCAGGGCGGGAAGAATAGACCGGTCGAAGAGGAGCACCGGGTCCACGGGCGTATCCAGCGCGTTCCCGGCCAGGGTGACGAGCAGGGTGCCGTCGCCGAAACCCTTTTCCGCGCTCAGCGCGCCGATAAGCGCATTGCCCAGGTCGCGGTCACGGGAGAAGAGGGCGGCACCTTCGCCGCGCAGGATCCAGGAGCCGATGATCCGGGATGCCTCGATGCCGATCGCCTCTTCCCTTGCATAACGCCGCTCCACGGGGATGATCGGGCCGGATGGGGTCGGCGTTGCCCGGTCCAGGCGAAAATCCAGGAGCGGGGCAGGGCGCACCCCGAACCGTCCCCATGCCCCCAGGTCCCAATCGCCAAAGGTGGCAAGGAGGCGCAGGGCGCCAAAGCCGTCGGTCGGGGGGGGGGAATCGATCTCGTCGAAGACCGTTCCGGTGGGCAGACCTTCCGTTTCGAGCGGGGCATTCCGGCTGCCGAGCACGGGCAGGCGCCAGGGGGTGGTTATTGGGCAGGCAACCGCCTCGTAGCGCAGCGTCCCCTCTTGTCCGCTCAGGCGCACGGCCCACAGGGGGAGCTTTTCGTCGCTGAACGGGTCGGAAAGATCGCGCGGCAGGAAGGCGTCGGCCGGGGAATAGCCGTCGGTCTTCCCCCAGCCGAGCTGGAAACGCCCCATCTGGAGGTCCAGGGCAGGGGTGAGCGGGAGCCGCAGCCAGAGGTCCCGCACGGAGAGGGGGGTACGCCTGAGCCTGCGGTCGGCCGGGTCGAAGGCGAGGTTGCCCTGTTCGTCCGAGGTGATGCCTTCCACCCGCAGTGAGCCGGTGAGCTGCGTCTCCACAGCCATCTGCTCCCATTTGGCAAAGAGGGTGCCCCAGCCGAGCAGCCATGGATCGCGGTCGTTCAACCGCTCGGCATAGGCGAACCCCTTTGTCTCGGCATATCCCGAAATCCCCTGGGCCGAGACCGGCAGGGGGATCAGCAGGAGCAGGAGCAGGAGGCGAATCCGGGTCAATCGCCCCCCTCGCGGTTCAGGTTCTGCAGGGTAAAGCGGTTGGCTGCCTGGGGCTGGTCAAAGGCGATCTCCTTGAGGATCACCGTGGTCCTGCTCCCCTTCCTCAGGTCGTGCATCTCCCATTTCCTGGCCACCCAGTGGCCGTCGATCTTCTGGATGTCCGTGAGGATCATCCGCTTGCTCGGCTCCTTGTCCCCCTTGCGGAAGAGATCTTCGCGGAGCAGGTAGAGGATGTCCTTGCGCAGAAAGAGGATCTTTTTCTCGTAGACCGACTTCCCCACCGTCTCCAGCGGGGTCGCCATGATGACGTAGCAGGGCTGCCCCTCCAGGGTCTGTTCTCCTTGCAGCGCCACCTTGTATTTTTCGTGGTCGAATTCTTCCATGTCCTCGTAATTGAAGTCGGTGCCGACAAAGGAGGCGTCCCGGTCCTGGGCCGCGATCCTCCGCTCCCGCTTCATGGAGGGGAGATAGAGCCACTGGTCCGGGTTCTTCCCCGGCTTTGCCAGCGAAAGGAAGCCGACCCCCTTCACCTCCGGCGGGTCAATGAAACGGATCAGGTTCCTGGCGTCGCCGGCATACCCTTGCCGGAAGCTCTTCCACCCCTTTTTGCGGACCTTGCCATCCTTGTTCACCACCGTGAGGTCCCCGGCATACTGCTGGGTGCGGGTACGGTGGCGGTTCTCAGATTCCTTCAGGAGCGCGCGGGCGTCGGGGCCTGCCGCGGCAATGCCGGCGAAAATGACCGAGAAAAGCGTAACCGCAACGAATCTTTTCATGCGCATGTATCCCTCCTACGACATTATTCATATTCAATCGCCTCGGTGATCTTCAACCTTCCTGCCTGGCGTGCGGGAATCCAGGCGGCGACCGCCGAGATCAGCGGGAGAGCGACCAGGAGCTGGGCCAGGATCTCCCAGGGATAGTGGTGGGGCATCTGCCAGCCGGTGAAGAACTCCGCAATGGCCCCTTCCATGAAGGCCGCAAAGAGATTGCCGGCCGGGATCGCCAGCACGAGGCCGGTCATGGCCAGGGCCAGCGCCTCCAGCACGATACTCCTGGCGATCTGGGAACGCAAGGCCCCCAGTGCCTTCAGTATCCCGATTTCCCGCGTTCGTTCCACCACCGAGATCAACAGCGAGGTGACGATCCCGAGGAAGGCGACCAGCAGGGCGAGGAAAACCGTGACCCTGGTCAGGGCGTAAAAGGCGTCGATGGCCTTGTTGATCTCGGCGGTGAATTCCTTGCGGGTGGAGACCAGGGCCGGATATTTCCCGGCGAGCTGCGCCCGGATGGCATTGCGTACCTGGCCGACATCCGCGCCACGGTTGATCGAGACGTCGAATATGTCCACACGGGTATCCTTCCAGAGACTCAGGAATCGGGTGCGGTCCAGGAGCACCGTCCCCTTGTCGGAACTGTAGTCGCGCAGTACGGCAGCAATCGGTATCCGCACGATCCCGCTCGGGGTGACCAGCTCCACTTCCTGGCCCACGCCCAGGTTGAAGCGCCGGGAAAAGTTCTCCGAAACGGTGCACATCCCTTCTCTGGTCACACCCCGGCGCATCGATTCCGCATCCCCCTGGATGAACTCGAATTTGGTCCGGTCCATGGTCGGACCGACCTCTATGGAGTTGACCAGGATCTGCTGGCCCCGGAACAGGGGGCGGACGGCGCGGTAGCTCTCCACAGTCCGCACGCCGGGCACCTTCAGGAGCTCTTCACGCAATTCCCCAGGGAAAAGGAAATCGGGGCGGGAAAAGTTGGCCGAGGCCCGCACAAAGAGGTCGCAGGTGAGCGCATCGTCCATCCAGCGCACCATTGCTGCCTTGGTGGAGCCCATGTATCCGCCGAAACCGAGTACGAAGGTGAGCGAGAGGGCCATTGCCATCACCGTCCCGGAGGTCCGGCGGGGGGAACCGAGGAGGGCATCCGATGAAAGCCGGCCCGACACGGGCGCGAAGCGGGCGGCAAGCGGGATGAAGAACTGCAAAATCGCCCGCGACAGGGGGCCGACGAGGAGGACGAGCCCCGTGCCCCCGAGGAGGAGAACGGAAAGGATCAGCAGGTTGCCCCCGAAAGGGGGGTGCAGGGCCAGCAGGATCGCGCAGCCGAATGCCACCAGCCCGGCTGCTATCCGTGGCGCCACCTTGCCGGGGAGCCGGGCCTGGAAGGCCCCCTTGGCCAGCGCCTCGGTGGGCGAGATTCGGGATGCGGTCAGTGCCGGTCCCCAGGCCCCCACGAGCGACGCCAGGATGCCGAGCACCATGGATTCCAGCGCAATCCCCGGCGGCAGGTGGACCGCACCGGAGCTGGTGACGCCATAGACCGTCTCCGTGGTCTGTCCCATCATCCGGAGAAAGCCCTGGGAGAGCATTGTCCCGGCCAGGCAACCGATAATCCCCCCCACGATGCCGATCAGCAGGGCCTCGGCCAGGAAGAGCATCTGCACCTGGCGGGGGGTGGCGCCCAGGGCGCGGAGCGTGCCGATGTCGCGCCGCCGGCGGTTCACCGCCACGTTGAAGGCGTTGAAGATCAGGAAGGTCCCGATGGTCAGGGCAAAGCCGCTGGAGACGTTGAAGCCGGAGACGAAGTTGGCGACGATCCGCTCCATCTGCTCCCCGCGGCGGTCCGGGGTCTCGACGCGGTAGGCCGGCCCGAGCGCCTTCTCCAGTGTCGCGGTCGCCTGGGCAACCGTGGTCCCTTCGGTGATCCGCACATCCAGCCGGTCGAAGCGTCGCCCCCGGCCGAACAACTCCTGAGCAGCATAGACGTCCACCACCATCAGGTTGCCGCCGAATGCCTCGCTGAACCCCTTGGGAGAGAGGAGCCCCCTGGCCGTTACCCGTTTCGCCCCTTTCGGCAGGCGCAGGGTGATGGTTCTGCCCGTCTTCAGCCGGGCCTTATCCGCGAACTCGCGGGTAAAGAGGGCCGAGTCGGGCTGGGCGAGGAAGAGGAGCGGGTCGTCCAGGTCGGCGTCATCCCCGTCAAAGCCGTAGTCGCGCATCTCCCGGTCTCCCAGGAGATCGATCCCGATCACCAGCAGGCTCCCCAGTTCCCCCTGCTCCGGCACCACGATCTGCTCAATGACCGGGGCGGTGGCCCGGATGCCGGGGAGCTCGCGGACCCGCTCCTGCACCTCTTCAGGCACCCCGCCTTCCATGGTGATCTGGAGCTGTGCCTTGCCGGCCACGCGGTCCACCGTGGTGCGGATCCCCTTGACCAGGGTCCCTTGGGCGCTCCGGATCGCGCTGAAGGTGGCCACGCCGACCACCACGCCGAGCAGCGTCAAGAGCGTCTTGGTCACGTGCCGCCTGACGTAGGAGAGCGAGAGGGTACGGAGCAGGAACCTCATCTGCCACCCCCGGCCTGGACGCTGTCACCCTCCACCCGCCCGTCACGGAGTCTGATCAGCCGTTCGCAGACGCCAGCCGCGTGGTGGTCGTGGGTGACAATGACGATGGTGGTGCCGCGCTCCCGGTGGATGGTACGGAGCAGGGTCAGGATCTCCTCGCCCCGTGCCGTGTCGAGATTGCCGGTCGGCTCGTCGGCCAGGAGCAGCGGCGCGTCGGTGACCAGCGCCCTGGCAATGGCGACCCGCTGACGCTCCCCGCCGGAGAGCTCGTCCGGGAGGTGGTTTGCCCTCACCTCAAGTCCGACCTCCCCGAGCACCTGGGCGACCTTGCGATTGATCTCGCTGGCCGGGACCCCGGCCAGGTGGAGCGGCAGGGCCACGTTCTGGCTCACCCGCAGGGTCGGCATCAGGTGATAGGCCTGGAAGATGTAGGAGACCTTGGAGCGGCGGAACAGGGAACGCCCCTTTTCGTTCTCCGTGGCCAGGTCTTTGCCCGCCACGACGATCGAACCGGAACTGGGAACGTCGAGACCTCCCATCAGGTTCAAGAGTGTCGATTTGCCGGAGCCGGAAGGCCCCATGATCGCCACCAGCTCGCCGGCAGCGATGGAAAGGGTTATCCCGGCCAGGGCCGTCACCCTGGATTTGCCGTCGTAGGTCTTGAATACATCCTGGAGCTTCAGCATTTATGAGATCTCCTTTGCGACGAGTTTTTTGCCCGGCCCATCCCAGCTTGACTCCTGGAGAAAGATCTTTCGGAACTCGCAGCGTCCTTTCAACCGGTAGCAAAAGGCCCTTCCCCCGAACGTGAAACGGTTGGACCAGAGGGACATGGCCACGCATCGGGTATATCTTTTGCGCACGCCTTCCGCGAAATTATCGACGCCTCGGCGGAAAAAATCCCTGTCCCCGAAATCGAATATGCCTTCCTGCAACCAGGGTTCCATGAACCACTCAAACCCTTCCCGGATGGTTTTCAGATGATGGGCGCTCATCTCTTGGGGATCGTCGAAGAGGCAGGCCTTGGCAATGGCACGGTTCAGGCGCGGTTGGTCCCGGTTCAGCCCCGCCTCTATGGATTCCCATGACAAAAGCCAGTCTGCATCGCTCAGGACCCGGGTACAGCCGAAATCGATCATTCCCAGGCGCCCGTCGTCCATGAAGATGAAGTTGCCGGGATGGGGGTCGGCCGGCAGCCAGCGCAGCCGGTAAAAGACCCGGAAGGTGGCCACTGTCAGCAGATGGGTGAAACGGTCCCGTTCGGCCTGGCTCGGATTGCGGGCCAGGAATTCATTGAGATGGCATCCCCGCAGGTACTCGGTGGTCAGCACCCGTTTGGTGGAATAGTCTTCGTAGACCTTTGGGGCCACTATCAGGTCCGCCTCCGTGAAGAGCGACCTTGCCTGCTTGCCGAAACAAGCCTCCTGTTCGTAGTCGGTCTCCATAAGCAGCATCTGTTCGAGGTCCGCCAGATTGTCGAGCGTATTCTGCCAGTCCCTGGTCAGGCAGATCGGCTGAAGCAGGAGACGGAGATTGCGCAGGTCGGCCTTGATGGTCCGGGCAATGCCGGGGTACTGGATCTTGACCGCCACCTCTTTGCCGCTGTGCAGCCGGGCGCGGTGCACCTGCCCCAGTGAGGCGGCGGCAAAGGCCTGGCGGTCGAAACTGGCGAACAACTCCTCGGGTTCGCGGCCGAATTCGTCCAGGAAAACCTCGCGCACCAGGGCATAGTGCATGGGGGGCGCCTCGAAGTGCAGGGCTGCAAGCACGTCGGCAAACTCCTCCGGCACCACCTCCGGCAGGTTGGCCAGCAGCTGGCCCAATTTCATTATTGCGCCGCGCAGATAGCCCATGGTGCCGAACATTCTCAGGGCCGCGGCCAGGTGGGCTTCGCTCTTGAGTCGCTGCTTCTCCCCGGCGTCACTGAAACGGCTGCGCAGCCAATAGGCGAAATATCCGGCAGTGACCCTTGCCTGGAGAGAACCCAGAATCCAGATACGTGAAAAGGAGTTTACCGGCACCTTTTTCATTGCTATCCGGGCGAGCAGTTCCGCCAGCCGTTCTCCGGCCGGGTCTGTGGTGCCATCCTTTGGCAGGAGGTCGAGCAGCTCCATATCGGTGGTCTTTTCAGTCCGCATGAGCTCCTCCCGTATCCGCACCGGTGCCGGAAATCACCTGTACAAACGTGCGGATTGAATAGTCGATCAGTGCCTGCGTCGCTTCCTGGTTGGGTGATTCGTCATTGGTCCAGAAGGCGAGGATGCCCAGGTAGAGGGACCAGTAGATGGTCATGGCGACATAATCGGGGGCTTCCGTAAAACCGTGCCGCCCGATGATTTCCTGCACGGCGGCCAGGTGTTCAAGTCGGGCCGTCTCACCCTCCGGGCAGATGTTTTTGCGGGGGAAAGGGCTTAAAGACCGCTCCAGCACCGGGCCGAGAAAGGGGCGTAAAGGACGGAGCCGCCGCAGGCCCGAGGCGACAAACAAAAAGAACTCCTCGGCCAGATCCTCATTTCCGCTACGGCGGTGCTGGAAATCAGTCTGCCCCCGGCCGAGCGCCTCGGCGACCATGGTCATCGCCAGGGTTTCCTTGCTCGGGAAGTAGTTGAACAGGGTGCCGGCGGCCAGCCCCGCGGCCAGGGCTATGTCCCGCGTGGTGCTGTCCTCGAACCCCTTGCCGATGAAAAGCTCTGCAGCCTTTTCCAGTATGCGGGCCCGCGTTTCCTGTTTGGTCTGTTCGCTGATGCGCATGAGGTGCTCCTGCTAATGTGAACGCGTTCACTATAGCAGGAGCTTGGGGTGGCAGCAATAGAAAAATGAGCACGCTCATAAAACTACCAGGGCTTATTTTGCAGATTTGCAAAATTTGTTAATGTTCACATTGCATGGCTGCAATCATCTGGGATGTTAGCGGGCATTACAAGCTAACATGTTGAAATGTATGAGGTGTACTCCACGATCTCCTGCGTCGCCGTGTCCCATGTCCCGATATGTGGTCCGTTGCTATTTGCACCTCTGCAAAAATCGCATCTTCATCGCATTGAAGGTTTTTTCTGGTAACAGTGTGTAACTATCTGAAATAGCAAGCGATAAAAACTGTAAAGAAAAGTGTGCGCTTTGGTATGGCGGTTGCTGTAAGAGAAGACAGTTACTCCTAACTTGGGTGAAGTCAGGTCCCGATGACGATCGGGTACCTGCTTCCCCCCCCATCCGGGGAGCAGCATGACCGATTGAAAGGGCAGAGGTTTCCATGGCAAAGGCAGTGTGTCCCTTTTATGCGAAGAGCGACGATTACTGCGATGTCGGCTGCGGCTACATCTCCCCTTATGACGTAAACCTGATCATCAAATTCTGTAGCTGCCGCTACGGTGAATGTCTGAAATACCAGGAACTGGCAGAGCGGTTCCCGGCCGAAAACAGGGAACTGGTGAAGTGCTGACCGGAGAAGGGGGACGAAAATGCTGTACCTGACAAGCCTGCATAGTAACGGATTCGCCCTGATGGCCGCCTTGATCGTGGCTATCGGCTTTGTGATCATATCCATCGTAAAGGAGAAGAGCGATGAGCGAAAAAGAGCTTGAGCTTTTAAACCGGATCGAAGAGCTGGAGCGTCACACCTGGCGCAACAGCGCCATCCTGCGTGCCGTGGCGATGGTTGCCTTCACTGCCATGATCGGGATCGTGATCGCCTCCGGCGTCGTTGGTGGCGGCCGCGGCAGCCACTGGTCCGGGCCGGCCTGGAATACCATGTGGCTCTACGGCCTGTTTGCCGCCAATGCGGTATCCATGTTCTGGACCACACATAAAGAATAGGGGAGCGGTTCTTTTCCGCAATCCCGGCGTTGGTCGTCGGGATTCCTTGTGCGACGGAGCGTGGCTTCCGTCTCCGCGTCATCCCTCGACCGCCTTGACTTTACGAAAAACTCCGCGCTCCCGGGATGAGCGATGCCTGAAGGAGGAACGGTTATGTCTCAGCCGATGAGTATCAAAAACGCGATTTTGCTGCTGGTGGTGGTAACGCTCTGCTCTACCTTCTCCATGCGGATCTTCCAGGGTCTGGATCAAATGATGGGCGACCAGTACTGGGTCGTCGACACCACCCAGGGAGACCATGGCTGGTACTTTATGGGAATGCTGCCCCATGTCAAACTCGTCGCCAAGGACGTGGCCAAGGCCGCCAACACCGACGCCGATCCCAGCAACAACTATATCCTCTACGCCCAGGCCGGGGACTTTGCAGGTAACAGCGTCTACGGTATCTGCTTCGGCATCCCCTTCATCATGTACCTCATCTGGTTTGCCTTCATTCTCGGCTTTCCCGACCGTGTCGATCCCTATCTGCTACCGCGGCGGATCTTCACCGTCGCCGTCATCATGACCTGTTCCATCATCGTCAACCTCTTCTTGATGCGAATCGCCGCTGACTTCGCCCGCGATCCCCTCTCCCGGATCGCCAACGTCGCCGGCAACCATTCCTCCCTGCTCTTCCACAATGCCGGTATCTGGTTCGCCATTCTCTTCTCCGCGCTGGGCACCCATAACCATTCCGCCCGCGAAGTGGCCGCTCCCGACAGCCGCAACTGGCAGACCCAGGCCGACGAGAAGTTCTCCTGGATGTTCACCCTGTTGGCCGTCGTTACCGTGCTGGAGATCGTCCTGGTCAAGAACAAGCTGGCTCTGCCCGACGCCGCCGTTGACTACTCGGTCTGGATCATCTGGGTCGTCATCTTCATGCGGATGTTCGGCTTCTCGCCGCGGTACTGGATGAAGCGTGGTCGCGGGATTGCCATCATGATTGTCGGCACAGTCATCACCCTGGCGGTATTCTATGTTCTGGAGCGGGTCACCGGGACCCTGGGCGCCGGCTTTGCCTCGCCGATCCTGGCCAAGGCACTGGGACCCGAGAACCAGAACATCGGGCTGTCGCTGATGGTCTCCATCTACCTCATCTTCTGGATGGAGTTTGCCGCGGCCATCAGGATGAACGGCCCAGCCAAGAAGCCCCTGGAGCAGGCAGTCCGCAAAGGATAACCTTCCTAAAGGCGTAGTACCTTCCTTCATTGGGGGCAGCATCGAGAGACGCTGCCCCATTTTTTTGCCCGCAGCAAATCTTTATCTCTCCCTGCCCGTGTATCTGTTTTACTCCGGATCAAGTCAGTTGGTTTCTTTTACTGGTCGAGCTGACAGTGGGAAGATGAGGGCTACCTATCCTGGTAGTGTCTTGCGCCCGGCTGTCGCCCGGTGCCCTGCCGCATTGTTCGGGCAGGGAGGTTGGGAGGTTGCCATCATGCCTGCGGAACCTCGATTTGAACAGTATTGGTCACTATCCTCTGTGGGTGCGCCGGTCGACTGCGGGGGGGCATGCCATGCAGTCGCAATGGCACTGGCTGCAGCCAGCCGTTTTCACTTATGCAAAAAACCGGTCGCATTTGCATTTGTGCGAAAAGCGGTTCCGCATTCCTGTCTCCGATGCAAGTCTCTAATATATAAGAAAATAGTTGGGTCGATACCTGCCCTGTGCTCCTGATGCTGTTTTGCAAATTTTCAAATCTGGTTGCCGTGCCAAGTTGTGTTGCAGTATTGCAAAATGTGTAACATGTCGATATTAAAGACTAAATAATATTGTGTGGTATTTTAGAACATTGGTATGCATGTTGCTCTTTCATGTTTACAACATATTTAGAACCACACTACACGGAGGTGAGACAATCATGTCAGAAACAGTAAAAAACAGAGGGTGGCAAGTAACTTTTGCTGGTCTGGGAATCAACCTGGCATTAGGTGTTCTCTACGCATGGAGTGTCTTCAAGGGTGCAATTAAGTCATCCATTGAAAAAGGCGGCGAGGGAGCATTTAATTGGGATCTGGCAAACATCAACGACCCGTATGCCGTCTGCTGTCTCACCTTTGCTTTTGCCATGATCCTGGCTGGCAAGTGCCAGGACAAGATTGGCCCGGCACGTACCGCGCTCATTGGCGGCCTGCTGGTCGGCGCAGGGTTCACGACGATTTCCCTTTCTTCTAGTTATGCAGCCTGGGTCCTCGGTTTCGGCGTCCTGGCCGGCGCCGGTTTCGGCTTCGGTTACTCCGCTGCTACGCCGCCGGCACTCAAGTGGTTCACATCGGCCAAGACCGGGCTTATTGCCGGCATCGTCGTTGCCGGTTTCGGTATTGCTCCTGTCTATATTGCCCCTCTTGCCAGTTGGATGCTGGGGAAATTCGGCATTCAGCAGTCGATGCTGTTCCTGGCAGGTGGTTTCACCGTGGTAGTCTGCGGCCTTTCATTCCTCCTGGTCAACCCGCCGGCCGGTTATGTCCCGGTTGATGCCGTCAAGAAAGGTGAAGAGGGCAAGCCGGCTGCAGCCAAGCCAACCTACAACGGTACCGTTTCCGACATGCTCAAGTCCGGCAAGTTCTATGTTCTCTGGGTGACCTACTTCATCGGCGCCGGCGCCGGCCTGATGGTCATCGGCAGCGTCGCGGGCATGGCGAAGAAGAGCATGGGCGAGATGGCATTCCTGGCAGTGGCGATCATGGCCATCGGTAACGCATTGGGCCGCGTCGTCGCCGGTATCCTTTCCGACAAGATTGGCCGCAAGGCAACTCTCTCCATCATGCTTGCCTTCCAGGCGCTGATGATGTTCGCCGCCATCCCCATCGTCGGGTCGGGTAGCGCCGTGCTGCTGGTACTCGCCGCTACCTTCATCGGCTTCAACTACGGCTCCAACCTGTCCCTGTTCCCTTCCTTCAGCAAGGACTTCTGGGGACTGAAGAACTACGGCATCAACTACGGCGTTCTCTTCACCGCATGGGGCGTGGGCGGACTGGTGATGGGCAAGGTCTCCGGATACCTCAATACCCTGCCTGGCGGTCTGAATAAGTCCTTCATCCTTGCAGGGACCTTGTGCGCTTTCGGTACGGTTCTTACCTTCTTCCTCCGTCAGAAGCAGGCTGTTGATGTGAAAGCTCCTGTTGTTGTTGGCGAACCGGTTGCGGTTATGGAGGAAGTTTCCTGAGAAACCCAGTAACGATGTAAGCTCGACAGTTGCACATCAGTCGAGGTGAAACGAAGACTCAAGCAAATTCGCAAGTGAGGGAAGGGTCGTGCAGCAATGCATGACCCTTCTTTTGTAAGTCATTTGAAAATATGTGATAGTATCTGAAGCAATTCATGGTAAAAGGGTGGCGCATGGATACTACCTACGTCAATATTATGCTGGTCGTTTTTCTTGTCGTTGCTGCCCTGGCAATCGATGTGGGGTATATGTACGTCAGCGATGAGGACCTGAAGAACGCCTCGGAGACTGCTGCACTGGCAGGCGCCAAGGCGATCAAGCAGCGTATCCAGAATCAGGCGGCGACCGATCCCGGTAAGCTTCCCGCCACCCTCAATGATACCGTGCAATCGTCAGCCCGTACTGCTGCAATAGATATGGCCATGGGGAGCCATGCTGCTGTTGCGCTCGTCGATGTCCTTTCCAATAACAAAAATTCCTTGAGCGAATATAATGACGTGACTGTCGGGTTCTGGAATATCAGTACCCATACCTATATTCCGGGTGGAACCCCGGTCAATGCGATCCAGGTGCGGACGAAGCGCACGGCAGAGAGTGCGTCGGTCGGGCTGGGGCCACTGGGGATTAATCTTGCCAAGATGACCGGAGCCCAGACCGCCAATTACACGCCCGATACGATTGCCGCCATGCCCCCCCGTGCAAGCGCCAATATCGTGATCTGCGCCGAAGCTTGTGATGCGGCCTGCACCTATCCCAGTGTCTGCGCGATCCCGGAACGAAAAATGTATTCGGCTGCCCTGGGCGCTACGAGTGATCTCCCCGCGGCCAATCGCTACGCCTACACCTCGCTGCTCTACCCGGTGGCGAGTACGTCAATGCTGTCAGATCTGGTGTGCGGCGAGATGCCTGCGCAGGAGGTATGCGGGAAACAGATTCATTCCACCGGTAACGCACCACAGGACCTGCTTCGTGACATCGAAGCGATGATGTACAATCCGAATGCGGACAAGAGCAACAAGGAGTACGACAAGGCAAGCGGCAATCTGATCGGCTGGTGGGTTATCGCGCCCGTAAGCAGCTGTACGCCGGCACGGAATGGGACCATCTTCGAGGTCAGTACGGTTACCAAGTACGCCATGGTGAGGATCAGCAGGGTCTGCGCGAGCGGTCCGACCGGCTGCTCGCAGAACTATACGTCATTCGATGCCCCTCCAGAGGTCTGTGCCGATGGTGACGGGCTCTACATAGACCGCATTTCCTGCGTCAATTGCGGCAGCAGGGGAATGCTGCAGTTTCCCGGCCTGCATCCGGTAATAGTCAAATAATACTGCGCTGGAGTTGCGAAAATCGCTCCCCAAGAGAGGCTTCCCACGTACTGAATGTGACGTCCTTTCCTGCCGGCAGATAGCATCCCCGCATCACCTTCCACCATGAATGTTCCGGACGTTGTTGCGCCGGTTCTTCGTTTACGCCTTTCCCTGGCGGCTCCAGCTGTCAAATGCCCCGCGAAACCTGAGATACTCGGAAAGCGCCTGTTCTTTCGCCGACAGGCAGGTAACGGTGAGATCGTCGAAGCAGTCGTTGACGGCGGCCATCAACTGCTGGTCCAGTTGCATCCGTGTGCCCATGGCCTTGAGCTCGCGACGTACCGCTTCCGGAGCCATGCCGGGCCGGTAGGGGCGGTTTTCGGTCAGAGCGGTGAAGACATCGGCCAGGGCAACGATCCGGCACCCCTGGTCGAAGGCGTCGTCTTTCACATGAAAGGGGTAGCCGTTGCCATCGGGGCGCTCGTGGTGAAAAGCTGCCCAGTTTCTGATCGAGTCGAAACCCCGCAGGGGGGAGAGCACCTGATAGGTGTAGTAGGAATGGGTCTTGATGATGTTGTGATCTGCCGGGGTGAGACCCTGCCGTTTTTCCAGAAGTTCCCGCGGCACTGACAGCTTGCCGAGATCGTGGAGATTGCCTGCGATCCGGAGCAGCGTGCACTCTTCCTGGGTGAAGCCATGCAGTTGGGCTATCCGCTCGGCAATGGCGGCAACGCCGTTCGAGTGGAGCGCCGTGAACGAGCTGCGGAAATCGATGATCCGGCCGAAGAGCCTGGATAGCTCGGCCAGTGCTGACGACGGCAGCGCGACCTCGGTTCTGGCCAGCTTTTCCTGGATAATTGTCTCAATGCCCGGAGAGGTAACATCGAGCCAGACATATTCCCGTTTCGAAACGGCCTGAAAGGCTTCCACCAGCTCGGGAGAAAACATGTTGCCGCCATGCTTGAGAATGGAAGCGGTTATCCCCCCCACCTGATTGAGTACGGGTTCATCGTCGCGCAACAGTACGGCGACGCGGTCTGCCAGGTGGAGCAGAAGGGACTCCGGGGGGATGGGTCCTGGCAGGGAGTCGCGCTCGTCCCAACGCTGGTGGTGATACCGTACATAGTCTGCGATGGTCCCCAGGGGTGTGAAGGTCTTGAGCAACAGGTAGCCCCGTTCGGCATGGGTCTGGGGGTACTGGAGTTCGAAATGCAGGGTGTCCATCCGCTCCTGCAGGGAAAATGCGCCGACATCGTGCAGGAGTCCGGCAAGGACAACGTCATGCTGCCGGTTCGGTGGGAGCCCTGCCTCATGGGCCAGGGTTGCCGCAAGATAGGCAACGCGCCGATGATGGTTCACGAGCAGCGGGCTCACCAGATCGAGGGCCGCCGACAGGGTGAGGACGGTTTCCGACAGGCTCAGGGTCCTTACGTCAGACATGTCGATCTCGCTTTCTGCAGGCGTGCCGCATATCCGGGGGAGATGATATTGATAAATTTTAACAGTATGCCGTGCAGTTGCAAGGATTGCGCACAGTTATCGCGTCGATTTTGCTCCTGTGACCTCTGCTGGCAGTGAAAATTTCCCCTTGCTTTTCCGTTGGGATGTTTTACATTGAGGAGCTGGAAACACCGAGACGCGCCGTAGAATATGCGTAACAGAGTGACGATAAAGGATATCGAGGTTGGCACTCAATGTGCCGGTTCTGTCGTGCGGTGTTACGAAAAAAGGAGAAGGTGCCTATGATGATCTTGGTTCGCTACCTTGACGGTACATATGACATGGTGTTGGAACGACACCTTGGCAGCCTGATTTCCGAAAACAAGATCATCGGTTTCGAGCGTTCCAATAAATGGGTGACCATTGGTGTCGATCCGCTCCGGAAACCGGCCCAGGAGGCATACACCGGACCGGAACGTCGTAAGTCGCCTCACGACGAGGTTGAAGACACATACTAGCCGGGCAGTGCCCGGATCGGACACTCCAGCAGAAGGAAGAGCGAGGGAGCAGGGCATGCGCAGAGTGCTTTTTGCGCTGATGCTGATCACCCAGCTGATGAGCGGCTGTGCGGTCAGCCAGTACGATATCAAGGGCATCAATCTCGTATCCATCGAAGAGGAGCGGCAACTCGGGGACCGCTTTGCCGCCGAGATCGAGAAAAAGCAGACCGTCGTGCAGGATCAGGAGGTCCAGAGCTATGTGGACCGGATCGGCAGGCGGCTTCTGGCCGGTGCCAGAAGCGTGGATTTTCCCTACACCTTCAAGGTGGTCAAGGACGATACGGTGAACGCCTTTGCCCTTCCCGGTGGTCACACCTATGTGCATTCCGGGCTGATCAAGGCGGCGCAGAGCGAGGCGGAACTGGCAGCAGTCATGGCCCACGAGATCAACCACGTTGTGGCACGACACGGTACACGGCAACTGACTCAGCAGCACGGCTATGCCCTGGTGCTGCAGCTGGTGCTGGGAGAAAACCCGAACCAGGTGGCGCAGCTTGCCGTCTCCCTGTTCGGGAAGGCCGGTTCCATGTCTTACAGCAGAAGCATGGAGACACAGGCCGATATCCTTGCCGTGGAAACCCTCTACCGCTCCGGCTACAATCCGGCAGCAATGCTGACGTTCTTCCGGAAGATGGATGCGATGGGACACGAGAACCCATCCCAACTGGCGAGGTTTTTTTCGTCCCATCCCATGGCAGGTGAACGAATTGTACGGGTGCAGGAGGAGATAGCGAAATTCCCGCCTCGGAACTGGCCGGCGGAAGAGAATGCATCATTCAATCGGATGAAAATTAAAGTAGATTAACTAAAAAAAACTCTTGCAGCCCTTTTGGGCTTACGCTATAGTGAAGTCCTCTTCCGCTGGTTCGTAGTGCCGGTACCTACCTGGCAATGAAAGAATCTTCTACAACAGTAACGAGACACGTTCAAGTTATTCCCAAGGAGAGGAGATGGCGATGGTGGTGCTGGTACGCTGCAGTGATGACACGTACTCGGTGGCAATGGAATCACGTCTTGATGAATTGGTGATGGAGGGGCTTGTTACCGCGTATCTGCGCGACGGAGAGTGGGTTACCCCTCGGGAGCGGCGACCTGCCGTGTTGGGAGTCGAAAGACGGAGGCAGGACTGGAGATCGGCGAGTCTGGCAGCCTGATCTGCAAGATGCACGGTAAGTTTCCCGGCTGGTATCATCGGCATGGGGAGAAAAGGGCGATCCGAGATCGCCCTTTTTTGTTGGTGCGGAATGCTGTTTTCGGAGGGAAACCGCCTAAACGTTGAACCGGAAGTGCATGACATCCCCATCCTGTACCACGTACTCCTTCCCTTCCAGGCGGAGGAGCCCCTTTTCCCTGGCACCGGATTCGCCCCCGGAGGCAATGAAGTCGTTGAAGGCGATGACCTCAGCCCTGATGAACCCTTTCTCGAAATCGCTATGGATCACGCCGGCCGCCTGCGGCGCCTTGGTGCCGCGGATGATGGTCCAGGCCCTGACCTCCTTGACCCCGGCCGTGAAGTAGGTGATCAGGCCGAGCAGATCGTAGGCGGTGCGGATGAGCCGTTCCAGGCCCGATTCGGTCAGACCCATGTCGGCAAGGAATTCCTTTTTTTCGTCTCCGGCAAGCTCGGAGATCTCAGCCTCGATCCGGCCGCAGATGATGATCAGCTGTGCCCCCTCCTTCGCAGCCAGTTCCCTGACCTTTGCCACGGCAGGGTGCGAGCCGTCGAGATCGTCGTCGGCAACGTTAGCCACATAGAGCACTGGTTTGTCGGTCAGGAGATGAAGTTCCCGCAGCCAGAGCTGTTCGTCGTCGCCGGTTGCCATGCCCCGCACCGGCCCCCCTGCGCTCAGGGTGTCCCGCACCCTGACGTAAAAATCCGCCTCGTCCTTGATCTTCTTGTCCCCGCTCTTTGCCTGCTTCTCTACTCGCAACAGCTTTTTCTCGACGCTGTCCAGGTCGGAGAGCGCAAGTTCCGTCTGGATGATCTCGATGTCGCGGATCGGATCGACGCTGCCGCTCACGTGCACCACATTTTCATCGTCGAAACAGCGGACAACGTGCAGAATGGCGTCCACGGCCCGGATATGGCCGAGGAACTGGTTCCCCAGGCCCTCGCCCTGGCTTGCTCCCTTCACCAGACCGGCAATATCGACGAATTCAATGGTTGTCGAAAGTGTCTGCTTCGGGTTGACGATCGCCGCCAACTGCTGCAGGCGGGGATCGGGAACCTGGACGATCCCCACATTGGGGTCGATGGTGCAGAACGGGTAGTTGGCGGATTCGGCGCCGGCCGAGGTGAGAGCGTTGAAAATAGTCGACTTTCCGACGTTGGGAAGTCCGACAATGCCGCAGTTGAGGCCCATGGGTAACTCCTGAAAAATATCGTCAGCGTGCCCGGTCTTACCCGGAAAGGAGATCGCGATTGTTGTAAAGGCTCATGGTCTTGGCAAAACCTTCGGTGACCAGCAGGTGCAACGCCTCGACGACCTGGTCGAGCAGTTCGGGGACCCGGGCAAACTCGTCCTTCGAAAAGGGGCTTAGCACGTAGTCGGCGGTATCGCCCGCAGTCTTGCGGTCGATGCCGACCCGGATGCGGACGAACTCGCCGGAGCCGAGTTCCTTGAGCAGAGAACGTAGACCATTGTGGCCGCCATGGCCGCCACCTTTCTTGACCTTGATCCTGCCGAAGGGGATGTCCAGATCGTCGTGGATGACGATCAGGTCGTCGAGAGTGAGCTTGTGGTAGCGGAGGGCAGCGGCCACCGACTGGCCGGAGAGATTCATGTACGTCTGGGGTTTGAGGAGATGGAGCCGCTCTCCCCAGCTGTCTGCCTTACCGTACAGGCCATTGAAGGCCTTTTGCGTTACGGAGGTGCAGAGCAGCTGGGCGAGGCGATCCACAACCATGAATCCGGCATTGTGCCGGGTCCTGAGGTATTGAGTGCCGGGGTTTCCCAGTCCGGCAAGCAGCTTTCCAGGCATGATCTGTTCTGCCGCCGGACGGGTGATTACTGCTCAGCGGCAGCAGTCCCTTCGTCCTTGGCTTTGCCGAGTATGCTGACGATGGATGCACGGCTGTCGATCAGGGCCTTCAGGCCGGCAGGAAGCTTCATGTCGGCAACATGGATCGAGTGGCCGATGGTCAGGTCGGTGACATCGACGTCGATATGGTCCGGAATCTGACCGGGAAGGCACTCGATATCCAGAGAGTGCATGACCACGTCCAGCATGCCGCCTTCCTTGACGCCGATCGCGGTCCCGACGATGTTGATGGGGACATGCACGCGTACCTTCTCTTCCATGCTCAGCTTGTGCAGGTCGACGTGCAGCATGGCACGCTTGAGTGGCTCGCGAAGGATATCGGAGACGATGACCATGCTGCCTTCCAGGCTTCCGCCACCTTTCAGGGCAAGCAGGGTGTTCCGCCCGCCTTCACCGGCAAGGGCCGAACTCAGCTCTTTCGGGTTCAGGGTAACCGGCACGGGTTCGATCCCCTTACCGTAGACGATGCCGGGGATGAGACCGGTCATCCTAATCTGGCGGCAGCTGTTTTTGCCGGTCTGGGTCCTCAGTTCAACGCTTATCTGTTTCTGTTCCATAGATCCTCCAGTCAGATCTTTATTTGTGTCGGTTACGGCCTGCTCAGACAAACAGTGAGCTGACCGATTCGTCTTCATGTATGCGGCGGATGGCCTCGGCGAGAAGCTCGGCAACGGTCAGCACCTTGATCTTCGAGGTCTGCTCTGCCTTGTCCCCCAGGGGGACCGTATCGGTGATGATGACGGTCTCGATCTCCGAGGTGTTGATCCGTTCAATGGCCGGTCCGGAAAGGACACCATGGGTTGCGCAGGCATAGATGGTTTTGGCGCCGTGCTCCTTGAGCGCCTTGGCGGCCTGGGTCAGGGTGCCGGCCGTATCGATCATGTCGTCCAGGATAATGGCCGTTTTCCCCTTGACCTCGCCGATGAGATGCATGACCTCTGCCACGTTGGGCCCGGTGCGGCGCTTGTCGATCACGGCCAGGGTGCAGCCCAGCCGTTTGGCAAAGGCGCGGGCGCGCTCGGTGCCGCCGGCGTCGGGGGAGACCATGACCATCTCGCTGCTGTCGGCAAACCGTGATTTGAGATGGGCAAGGAGGACCGGTGCGGCATAGAGGTTGTCCACCGGGATATTGAAAAAGCCCTGGATCTGGCCGGCGTGCAGGTCGACCGTTACCACCCGGTCGGCACCGGCGGTGGTGATCAGGTCGGCCACCAGTTTTGACGAGATGGGGGTGCGGGGCGCGACCTTGCGATCCTGGCGGGCATAGCCGTAATAGGGGATCACCGCGGTGATGGTGGCTGCGGATGCACGCTTCAGGGCGTCCATCATGATCAGCATTTCCATCAGGTTGTTGTTGGTCGGGGCGCAGGTGGACTGGATGATGTAGACGTCCCGGCCGCGTACGTTTTCGCCGATCTCGACCATGATCTCGCCGTCGGAAAAGGTCTTGACCTTGGCGGTGCCCAGGGGAACCCTGAGGCTGGCGCAGATCTGTTCGGCCAGCGCGGGATTCGAGTTCCCGCAAAATACTCTGATCTTGTCTTCCATGGAGTCGGATACCCTGACGGCTCGTGCAAAACGCCCCTCGAAGGGGCGCTTTGCACTGCCGTCTCAGAAAATGTGGCTGGGGCGCCAGGATTCGAACCTGGGGATGCCGGAATCAAAATCCGGTGCCTTACCGCTTGGCGACGCCCCAATAGTAAAGCTGTGTTGAAACGTCGGCAGCTATCCAAGAAACGAGAGATGCTACAGTGTCTTTACTGCCGTGACGAACCAGTCACTTTCCCCGGCTATGGTCTCTGCTGCCAGGCGTGCAACCGACTCATCGGCAAAGACGCCGAATACCGTCGGACCGCTTCCCGACATGAGGGCACCCTGGGCTCCCAGGGATACCAGCCGCTCCTTGATCGAGCGAATAACCGGGAAACTGCTGATGGTAACCGATTCCAGGTCGTTGCCGAGGATCGCGCAAACGTCGGCAACGCTTCCGAAGAAGGAAGGTATTGTATGGAGTTCCGCAGTGGTTGTCAATTGTAAATTTTGGTATACCCAGGCTGTAGATACGTGGACATTCGGGTTCACCAGAACGATCCATGCCTGCGGCAATCGTTCCAGTGCGGTGAGCTGTTCGCCGATCCCCTCGGCAAGTGCGGTCTTCTTGAAGATGAAGAACGGGACGTCCGCCCCGAGCTTTACACCGATCTCCATCAGTCGCGCGTCAGACAGCCCGAGCTCCAGCAGCTCGTTCAGGCCCATCAGCACCGTGGCCGCGTCGCTGCTGCCGCCGCCCAGGCCTGCTGCCACCGGAATCCGTTTGCTGATGGCGATATCTATTCCCACCTGCTTTCCCGACAGGGTCAGCAGCATATCGGCTGCGCGCCAGGCGATATTGTCCGGCCCGTCCGGGACCCCCTCGCGGCCGCAGGTGACCCTGATGCCGGGGGTGTCGCAGAGGGCGATCTCGATGGTGTCGCAGAGGTCCACCCGCTGCATGACCATGCGCAGGTCATGGTAGCCGTCCGGCCGCCGGCGGAGCACGTCCAGGCGGTAGTTGACTTTGGCGGGCGCATAAAGGGTAACGCTCGATTTGTTCATGGTCTGTCCCCGATCATCCTTTCCCTTGACCGGGGCTGTTCTACCGCAAGCTATCCGGAAAATCAAGGCAAATCATCGACGGGTCAGGGGCGGTTGCGAGGTGCGACAGTGCCGGAGCGGGGATGCCGCTATTCCTCTTTTCTGATCACCAGCCCCTGACCCTGCATGTCGATGTCGACCTTGACGGTTTCACCCTCCTGGAACTTCCCTTCCAGGAGCAGGAGTGCCAGCGGGTCCTGCAGGCTGCGCTGGATGGTCCGCTTGAGGGGGCGGGCGCCGTAGGCCGGGTCGTACCCCTCGTGGGCAATGAATTCCCGCGCCTTGTCGGTGACATGGAGCACCAGGTGACGTTCCGCCAGGCGTTCTTCCAGGTTTTTCAGCTGGATGCCGACGATCCGCTTGATCTGCTCCAGCGGCAGGGCGTGATAGATGACGATCTCGTCCACCCGGTTGAGGAATTCGGGCTTGAAGTTCTCTTTCAGGGTCTCCATGACCATGGCCCGCATCCGGCCGTAATCCTCGCTGCCGTACTGCTGGATCCACTGCGATCCCAGGTTGCTGGTCATGATGATGACCGTGTTGCGGAAATCGACGGTACGGCCATGACCGTCGGTGAGCCGGCCGTCGTCCAGCACCTGCAGCAGGATGTTGAAGACCTCCTGGTGGGCCTTCTCGATCTCGTCGAACAGGACGATGGAGTAGGGCCGTCGCCGGACCGCCTCGGTGAGCTGCCCCCCCTCGTCGTAGCCGACATAGCCGGGGGGCGCGCCGATCAGCCGGGCAACGGTGTGCTTTTCCTGGTACTCGCTCATGTCGATCCGGATGATGGCCTGGTCGTCGTCAAAAAGGAACTGGGCCAGGGCGCGGGCGGTTTCGGTCTTGCCGACGCCGGTGGGGCCGAGGAAGATGAACGAGCCGACCGGCCGGCTCGGGTCGGAGAGCCCGGCCCTGGCCCGGCGCACGGCATTGGCCACCAGGATCAGGGCATCGTCCTGGCCGACGACCCGGCTCCTGAGCCGCTCCTCCATCTTTACCAACTTCTCCGCCTCGGTCTCCAGCATCCGGTTCACCGGCACCCCGGTCCACTTGGCAACGATCTCCGCCACCATGTCCGCATCCACCTCTTCGGGGAGCATCCTCCCTTCCTGCTGGCGCAGGCCCAGCTCTTCCTGCTGCGCCACGATTTCCTTTTCAATGGCCGGGATCTCCCCATAGCGGATCTCCGCGGTCCTGGCCAAGTTCCCCTCCCGCTCGCTCTTCTTGGCCTCTTCCTTCTTCTCCTCCAGGCTCACCTTCAGCTGGCTGATCCGGGAGTGGAGCTCCTTTTCCTTTTGCCAGTGGGTCTTAAGCTCCATCGACTGGGACTTGAGCACCTCCAGCTCGTCGGCCAGCTTTCGCAGCCTCTCCTGGGAGTGGGGGTCCTGCTCCCGCAATAACGCCTGCTTCTCGATCTCCAGCTGGATGATCTTCCGCTCCACCTCGTCGATCTCCGTCGGCATGGAGTCGATCTCGATCCGCAGCCGCGAAGCCGCCTCGTCGATCAGGTCGATGGCCTTGTCCGGCAGGAAGCGGTCGGTGATGTAGCGGTCGGAGAGGGTGGCAGCGGCGATGATGGCGCTGTCCTTGATCCTGATGCCGTGGAAGTTCTCGTATTTCTCCTTCAGCCCCCGCAGGATGGCGATGGTGTCCTCGACAGACGGCTCGCCGGTGTAGACCTGCTGGAAGCGCCGCTCCAGGGCCGCATCCTTTTCGATGTACTTGCGGTATTCGTTGAGGGTGGTGGCGCCGATGCAGTGCAGCTCTCCCCGGGCCAGGGCCGGCTTCAGCATGTTGGAGGCGTCCATCGCCCCCTCTGCCGCCCCGGCGCCGACCAGGGTGTGGAGTTCGTCGATGAAGAGGATGATCTTTCCTTCCGCCTTCTCCACCTCTTTGATGACCGCTTTCAGCCGGTCCTCGAACTCGCCGCGGTACTTGGCACCGGCGATGAGCGACCCCATGTCCAGTGCCACCAGCCGCTTTTCCTTCAGGGTCTCGGGCACGTCGCCGGCAACGATCCGGCTGGCCAGCCCTTCGACGATGGCGGTCTTGCCGACGCCCGGTTCACCGATCAGGACCGGGTTGTTCTTGGTCCTGCGCGACAGCACCTGGATGACCCGCCGGATCTCGTCGTCCCGGCCGATCACCGGGTCGAGCTTCCCTTTCCGCGCCAGGTCGGTCAGGTCGCGGGCATACTTGGTCAGCGCCTGGTACTTGTCCTCCGGGTTCTGGTCGGTCACCGCCTCGTCGCCCCGGACCTCCTTGAGGGCCGCGAGGACCGCCTCGCGCGTTATCCCGTTGTCCGCCAGGATGCGGCCGGCCGCGTTCCCCTTTTCTCCGGTGAAGGCGAGCAGCAGATGTTCGGTGGAGACGAAGCTGTCCTTCATCTCGTCCGCTTCCTTCTGACCCGCGGAAAGGAGGCGGTTCATCGCCGAGGAGATATAGACCTGGGCCGTGGCGCCGCTTGCCTGGGGCAGTTTCTTCACCGCGGCTTCGGCCGTGCTGCGGATGATCGGGATGCTTGCGCCGATTTTGCGCAGCAGTGCGGTCACCAGCCCCCCCTCCTGGTCGAGCAGGGCGAGCAGCAGGTGCTCGGGTTCCACGGCAGCGTTGCTGTGCTGCACCGAGAGTTCATGGGCAGCTGCCAGCGCCTCCTGGGTCTTGACGGTCATCTTGTCAGGTCGAATCATGGCTGCTCCTTTCATATCCTGCAGAAAACATAAGTGCGGGAGGGGCGGGTGTCAAGGCGGGGAGGGAAGGCTGTCCAACTTCGGGGCATTCGGTGAATGAGCTGTAACTTGCCGTAATAAAGAGAGAACTGCCGGCGGAGTAGGCGGGGCTGTTCAGCTGGGGAGCAGTGGGTGGTGATAGTCGGTTGGAGAAATGTAGCGTGATTACCGAGTGTTAAGGCTTTTCAGTGCTGGCACGGATCTGGGAAGGATATTTCCGTGCATTGAAATTCCCACCGGGGAGGCCGGATCATGAAACGCTTGGCACTGTTCATTCTGGGGAGTCTGGTTCTGACGGGATGCAGCGAACTGCAGGTAATCGGCAAGGCAACGTTCCGGGAGTTGGGTGCCGATGCCATCAGCGTCGAGAAGCAGCGTTACCTGGCGCGGAAGGCCCGACCGACGACGCCGAGCGTGTCGAGGACCATGCTGGCCCGGGTTGCCGAACCCCAGGCGCCCGTGTTACGGCCGGTAGAGGGCACCCGGCGGGAGCTATGGGTCAGGCAGTAGTCCGTTGCTAACGATCACCCCCAGCAGACATTCTCTCCTGCAGTTCAGGCAGCGGGTGCACCGCTCGCTGTCGTGCCTGACCGCGAATTTTTTCCCATCGCAGACTTCCAGGCTGTAAAGCCGTTCCCGGCAGGCAGACACGCACCTTCCGCATCCCGAACATCTCGTCTCGTTGACGACAATTTCAGCCATGGGGCAGGGGGGGGAACTTGAATTCCATCTGCTTCCAGGTGCACTTCTTGATCCTGGGGCCGGGATAGTAGCGGGGGCACGAGGTGATGACCGCGTGAGCGGCCTGCTTGCAGGTTCTTCGGCAGGAAAGGCAAAGTCGATTGTCGCTGGTCGGTTTCTTCATGGGGGCATCACCGCAGGGACGGACGGGGGCCGATGACGGCCCCCGTTGTTGTTTTCAGGCCAGTTTCCTGACCCAGCCGAAGGTGTCGGCGATCCTGCCGTACTGGATGCCGGTGAGGGTGTCGTACAGCTTCTGCGTCAGGCTTCCGACGCCGCCGTCCCCCACCTGCAGGCATTCGTCCTTGTAACAGAGCGCTCCGACCGGGGTGATGACCGCGGCGGTCCCGCTGCCGAAGGCCTCCTTCACCTTGCCCGCACGGAGATCTGCCATCAGGTCGTTCACATCGATCGGCCGCTCCTCCACGCTGAATCCCAGGCTTCCGGCCAGCTTCAGCACCGAATCCCTGGTGATGCCGTTCAGGATCGAGCCGGCCAGCGGTGCGGTCACCACCTTGTCGGCGTAGGCAAAGAACATGTTCATGGCGCCGACTTCCTCGATATAGCGCTTGTGGACACCGTCGAGCCAGAGAACCTGGTCAAATCCCTTCTTCTTGGCTTCCAGCCCCGCCTTCAGCGAACTGGCGTAGTTGCCGCCGGTCTTGGCCTCGCCGGTGCCACCGGGAACGGCGCGGACATAGGTATCTTCCACCATGATCTTCACCGGGTTGAAGCCTGCCGCATAGTAGGCTCCCACCGGGGACATGATGACGTAGAAATAGTAGTGGTCGGACGGCTTGACCCCCAGGACCGGCTCCACGGCGATCATGGTTGGGCGGATATAGAGGGAGGTCCCTTCGCTGCCCGGCACCCAGTCGCGTTCCAGGCTCACCAGCTGCTCGATGCCGCTCACGAAGAGGTCTTCCGGCACCTCCGGCATGCAGAGCCGGGTGGCCGAGAGGTTGAAGCGGCGGGCGTTCATCTCCGGCCTGAAGAGGGCTATGGAGCCGTCCTGCCAGCGGTAGGCCTTCAGCCCCTCGAAGATCTCCTGGGCATAGTGAAGGACCAGGCAGGCCGGGTCGAGGGAAAAAGGGGCGTACGGCTGAATCCGGGCATCGACCCAGCCCTGGCCCGCCTTCCATTCCACCAGCAGCATCCTGTCGGTGAAGAGGCGGCCGAAGCCGAGTTGCGACTCGTCGGTATAGCGGGGTTTCTTCCGGTCTTCCGGAAGGGGCAGCACCTGGATCTTCATGGGAATCGGCCTCCGTGCGCGTCAATGCGCTGTTTTCATGAAGTATTCTTTAGCACATTTGGCACTGGGGGGGCAAGGCTTTTGTCGCCGCGGCGGCAGGCGGATGCCCTGTTTCCCCTTTGCATTGACGAATCCTCTCTGCTATCATCACCCGGTTTATGAAGATCAAGCGCATCGAAATAATAGGATTCAAGTCCTTTGTCGACCGGACCGTGCTGGAGTTTCCGCCGGGGGTGACGGCTGTGGTCGGTCCCAACGGCTGCGGCAAGTCCAACGTGGTGGACGCCATCCGCTGGGTCATGGGGGAGCAGTCCGCCAAGAACCTGCGTGGCAGGCAGATGGAGGACATCATCTTTGCCGGCAGCGAAACCCGCAAGCCCCTGGGGATGGCCGAGGTCTCCCTGGTCTTCTCCACCGACGACGGCCGGGTGCCGGCGAAGTATCTCAACTACAGCGAGATCCAGGTGACGCGGCGGCTCTACCGCGACGGCGACAGCGAGTATTCCCTCAACAAGACCCCCTGCCGCCTGCTGGACATCAACGAGCTGTTCATGGACACCGGCGTGGGTGCACGGGCCTATTCGATCATCGAGCAGGGGCGGATCGGCATGATCCTGATGGCCAAGCCCGAAGAGCGCCGCTTCCTCATCGAAGAGGCGGCCGGGGTGACCAAGTTCAAGGCCCGCAAACAGGTGGCGCTGAAGAAGATCGACAACACCCGGCAGAACCTCCTTCGGATTGGCGACGTGGTGGCCGAGATCCGGCGCCAGCTCAACTCCCTGCAGCGCCAGGCAAAGAAGGCCGAGCGTTTCCGAACTCTGCGCGAGGAACTGAAGGGGATCGAGATCGCCTTTGCCACCCGCCGGTACCGCCAGCTTGCGGATGAGAGCCGGCAACTGGAGCTCGACCTGGCCGAGCGGGGTGTTCGCGTCACCAGCCTGGCGGCAGAGGCCGCAAGCGCGGATAACACCCTGGAAGAGCGGCGGATCGCCCTTCTGGAGGAGGAAAAGTCGCTTGCCGCGGCGCAGGAAGAGATCTTCCGCGCCAAGGGGGAGTACCAGAGCTGCGAGAACCGCCTGGAGTTCCAGCGCAAGGAGTTGGCCAACCTGGAGCGGCAGGGGAGCCGTTTCGACGAGGAGCTGACCGACCTGGTCCGCCAGCAGGGTGAGGCCGAGGCCGAACTGCGCCACCTTGAGGGGCGAAAAGGGGAGCTGCTCGTCGAGGCTGCGCAGGAACAGGAGGGGTTGCAGTCGCAGAACAGCGTGCTCGAAGCGTTGCGCGGCGAAGAGGCGGCGCTCTTGCGCCGGCAGGAAGAGGAGCGCCAGCAGACCATCTCGCTGCTCAACCGGGTGGCCCAGCTCAACAACCAGCAGAGCGAGGCGGGCCGTCGGCTGGCGCGGCTGGCGGAGCGGTTCGAGCGGAGCGAGCGCGAAGGGGCGGAGCTGGCCGGCAGACTTTCCGCTGCCGGGGTGCGGGTCGAGGAGCTGGCAGCTGCTTTTCAAAAGGCGACCGAAGTCAAGGCCGGGCTGGCCGAAGCGGTCGGCGTTCTCGTGGCCCGTGGCACCGATCTCAGGAATCGCCTGGCAACGGCGGAACAGGCACTGCAGACCGGCCGGGACGAGCTGAGCGCCAAGGGTTCGCGACTGGTCTCGCTCAAGGAGCTGGATGCCCAGTTTGCCGGCTACGGCCAGGGGGTCCGCACCCTGTTTGGCGCCGCGTCGTTCAAAGGTCGCTTTGCCGGGTTGGTGGCCGATCTGCTCGAAACCGGCGAAGAGTACGAGGCAGCCGTGGAAGGGGTCCTGGGGGAGCGGCAGCAGTACGTGCTCTGTCTGCGGGACGAAGATGCCCTTGCCGCCGTGGCGCACCTCAAGGAGACCGCCGGCGGTCGCTGCAGCTTCCTGCTGCCGGGGTGGGGGGATGCAGCCGCAGTCGCGGCCTTGCCGGAGATGCCGCGCCTGCTCGACCTGGTGCGGATCACCCCTGACCGGCGGCAGCTCGTGGAGCCGCTGCTGGCGGATGTCTATCTCGCCGACGGCCTGGAAGCGGCGCTTGCCGCTTCCCGCCGCCATCCCCGGCTCACCTTCGTCACCCGCGAGGGGGAAGTGGCCACGGGTGGCGGGGTGGTCACCGGCGGCTCGGCCGAAGGGACCGGCCAGGGTCTGATCCATACCAAGCGGGAGATCCGTGAGCTGACCGCCAAGGTGGCCGTGCTGGAAGAGACGGTGGCAGCCCGCAGTGATGAGCGAACCCGGCTGCGCGGGGAGCTTGCCGCTGCCGAAGATGAGCTGAAAAGGGTGCGCCAGGAGCTGCACCAGTCCGAGATGCAGCTCGTCCACCTGGAAAAGGACCTGCAGCGCGGGCGCGAAGAGGTGCAGCGCCTGGAAGACCGCCGCAGCGTCAAGGGGATGGAGGACGACCAGCTCGTCGAGGAAAAGAGCTCCCTGGAGCAGGAGCGGGCAGCCGCAGCCGAGGCCCTGGCCGCCCTGGAAGGGGAAAAGGCGGCGCGGGAGCAGGACGCGGCAGGGCTGCAGGCAGATCTCAAGGCGAGACGGGCAGAGATCGACGCCCATCACGAAAAGCTCACCGGCCTGAAGGTGCGGGTCGCCACCCTGGAGGAAAAGCGCGAGGCCAACCAGCGCGGCATCAAGCGGGTGAGCGGGCTCATCGACGACCTGGCCCGCAAGGTCGTCTCCCTGCGGCAGGAGCTGGTCAAGGGGCAGGAGGAGCGGGAGCGGCTGCAGCAGGAGGTGGCAAGAGGCGACAAGGCGCTGGCGGCGCTTTTGCAGCAGCATGTGGCGGCAGAGGCGGCCCATGCCGCGGTGCGGGCCCGCTTCGAGGAGCAGACCTCGCTCCTGCAGGAGCAGGAGGCGACCCTCAAGGTCCTGCGCGAGCAGCTCGCTGCGGAGCGCGACCATGTGGGGCAGCAGAGCCTGCGGCAGACTGAGCTGAACCTGCAGCTCCGTCACCTGGAGGGCTCCATGCAGGAGCGCTACCTGCTGGATATCGCCGCCCTGCCCGACGACGAGCCCGTTGCGGACCTGGACGAGCCGGCCATGCGGCAGCGCCAGGAAGAGCTGCAGAAGCTCGTTGCCGAGCTGGGCGAGGTCAACCTAATGGCCATCGACGAATACAAGGAGCTGGAAGAGCGCTACACCTTCCTCTCCTCCCAGAAAGCCGACCTGGAGGACTCGCTGCAGGAGCTGCAGAAGGCGATCCAGCGGATCAACCGCACCACCCGCAAGCGCTTCCTGGAGACCTTCCATCTGGTCAACGAGCAGTTCCAGGAGGTCTTTCCCCGGCTCTTCTGCGGCGGCCGCGCCGAGCTGCGGCTGACCAACGAGGAAGACCTGCTGGAGACCGGCATCGAGATCATCGTCCAGCCGCCGGGCAAGAAGCTGCAGAACGTCTCGCTCCTCTCCGGCGGCGAAAAGGCGCTCACCGCGGTGGCGCTCATCTTCTCCATCTTCCTGGTCAAGCCCTCCCCCTTCTGTCTGCTCGACGAGGTCGACGCCCCGCTGGACGACGCCAACATCGGCCGATTCAACGACATGATCCGGGAGATGACCGCCTTCTCCCAGTTCATCCTCATCACCCACTCCAAAACCACCATGGCGGTCGCCGACACCCTCTACGGCGTCACCATGGAAGACCCCGGCGTCTCCAAGGTTGTTTCGGTCAGGCTGCAGTAGCCTCTTCTCTTTCAGCTCTCCCCTTCGTTTCCCGTTCCTGTGAAGTTATACGTTTAATGAAATACTATCATGTTCAGTAATGAGCATAGATTTTGGCTCTCTTCTTGGCAAAATACAGTCATAACTGCACGGAATGACACAATACGTTTGAGTGGCGTGTCGTTGTGACATTTGATACTGCAATTCAGAGTAAAAATCACCTTGCCTGTTGAGAGAAGCTGGTGTAGTAATCGTCATTGAATCAATGGGTTATGGGGGGAGTTGTTTACTGGTTGATAGACTGATTCGCAATCAACAAATCAACGACGTCTCGTTAGCTCCGTCGCCCGCCCCTGGGAAAGCATCTACATGTAGATGAAACGTGATAACTGGGAATAATGGCAAAAGCATCTATATATAGATGACAGGCAGTCGTATACATATAGATGCAAGCATCTACATGTATATACAAGCATCTACATATAGATAACAGCCTCTAACCGGTGATTTACGAGTTGAACAGGACAAAAAATGGATATAACCCCATCTACAATTTTCACTGCAATCGCCGCAGCAATCATTACTGGCCTACTAACCCTTGTTGGACTGATTATTTCTAAAGAAAACAAAACTTCTGAATTCCGGCAACAGTGGATTGATAACCTGCGCCGCGAAGTATCGGACTTTGTAGGTCATATAGAAGTAATTATTCTTCACGGTCGTTGGCTGCATGAAAAAACAAAAAATAAATCAGGCTTAGAGGCAACAAAGGAAATAGAAAAATGCATAGAATCAATTCAGGAAAGCGTCTGTCAAGCTCACAGTTTAGCGAGGAGCATATTGCTTCGTCTAAATCCTCATGAACATCAAGATATTCGCGAGATTATGCAGATTCTCGATAAGCAGTTGGAGACATTACCACTGCCAACAAGAGATGAAACAAGTAAAACTTTAAATCGGCTTACGGAGGCAATACAGAAGGAATTAAAGATAGAATGGGAAAGAGTAAAAAGAGGTGAGCCAACTTTTAGAACGACGAAAACTGTAGTAACCATCGCGTTAGTAGCTGTGATCAGTGCCTTGATTGCCTTAGCAATAATAATCACTATTAAACCAGCTTCAGTCAAAGCATCAAAAACCTATGTCAAACCCTGCCAATGCCAATTTACCTCAGCAAAATCTATTTCGGCAATCATACGTGACGTAGGACGTACCAGAAAATAGTTCAACCCCCGGCTAGACCCATCTCCGCTAACGCTCCGTGGGTCAGCCTTTAGCCGTTATACAAGAAAAGGAGAACAAACCATGAAATCATCAGTCAGACATCTTTCTAATTTAATCATGAGCCTATTCCCCGAAGCCGATAAAGTAGAACCAAAACCAAACTTAGATTATCTCTGCATGGATATGACATGGAAAACCAATGACGATCCACAAAGAAAAAGCAAAAGATCAAAAACATTCAGAATAACCATAAGCCAAGAACAAATCGAAGATTATGAGCTGTTGCCACAACGTGCTAAAGACGAGTTTGACGAAAAAGTAACCCATTTCATTCAGAACAAAAAAACTTCAATGGAGCCAATTCACAACAATCCATATGGCGCATCAGCGCCGATAGAAGAATGGCATGTTGTAGTGTAAATTTTTCACCAAAAATTATTTCAAGCAAGTCAGCGTAAGGTTCTGACAAAAAGCCAATTAATGAATCAATGCGCCTTTTGGTTTCTGGTTCATGGCATAGAGTTGGTGCCCACGGTTTAGGTGCTGGCAAATCCAGGGGCTGCGATCTCCTTGGAAGCGGAGAAAATGCAGGGGCGTCGGGGTCAGGACTTGAAAGTTTGATTAATGGATGAATGGTCAAGTTGTCAAGTCCTGACTGTACGCAGTAACAGTTGGATATCTAAAGGGTTTAAGTCCCGTTCGGGGAGTCAGATCAATGTATATAAAAATTCTTCCGACACTCGTGATCTTGACGCTTCTAGCCCCATCACACTCTTTTGCGAAGCAATCCGCGGATTCCATAGTGGCACGTATCAAGGCCAGAGGTGCGAATTTGGTTGTTCAAGAAACGTATCGTAATCCTGCGGAGTGGAGTTCTCTAATGGCCTCAATCAAGAGCGGGGACTCCGCTTGGCTTGAAGTAGCTCGACTACTCAGCCCCGGAACGGATGGCTCATCTGCCGAGGAACTTACGGTCGCAGCAGGGGACGCGTTAGAAAACAATCCCACTGATACACTTCGAATTTTATGGCCCACATTCCGACTGGGTATGTGTCAATTCCTGCCTGACCAAACCGAACCTCGCTACCATACGTTCAAGCAGGCCATTGGTAGTTTGGAAAAGAGACTTCGAAAGTTACGAGGTGTCACTACACCTAATCTTGTTCCAGCAAGAGATGCTTGTATCACCGAGTTGCGTTCGTGGAGGCGCGAAGTCGAGCAGATGTATGGGAAATGATATTGAATACTCTTAAATCCCTAACAAGGTGGCGGCAGGCGGTCGCATGAGTATGAGGGGTCTGCCCTCGACATGTACAGGCGTTGGGGCATGCAAACATGTAAAATTGTCGCGTAACATATCGATATCACAATATGTACGCATTGGGGCATAGAGACAAATGTAGAATCAATGGGCCTGTAGCACTGCAGTCCTAGTCCTGTCGGCTTCTCTGGACAGTTGCGAGGTGACTCATGAAAAATTCGTTTATCGGCCTCTGTTTCTTGATCCTGGTAATCTCGGGTTGCAGCGGGAGTGGTTCGTCGAGTTCAGGCGGAGGTTCTGTCTCGGGGATAGCTGCGGCAGGGGCCCCGATATCCGGTCAGGTTACGTTGACCGACAGCCTCGGGGTGGTGCACGGCCCGGTGCCTATCGATGTGGATGGCAGCTATGCCGTGGATACGACAGGGTTCCCGCCTCCCTTCGTTGTCAAGGCATCAGGGGGCCGGGGGCAGGCCTGCAATCATGCAAAATTGTCACATAATTACTTGATATTGTTAGAATTTGCATTGGGACCTGTTTAACATGGAGACGAATGATTAAGAAATTTATGATGGGGTACGGATGAATTTGCAGCTCTGCAGGAACGACCCTATGACCACCATAAAAACTCAACTCTGGAGAACTGGCATTTATGAAATCCATTTCGTGTAGCAACCTTGTCACCCTGCTGTGTGTGCTCGCCCTCGCCGCTTCAATAACTGGATGCGGTGTCACCTTAAGCCCGGTAAAACGAAAGCCGTTGCAGATTGACCCACCCGAAATATCACTCGCTCCAACGACCCAAGCAGTTCTGGTTCGATTCGAAAATACATTGCCCGGTAAACCGTTACCGGAAACGGTGTGGGACAATGTTTCAGGAGCTTTTTGGGACGTTGAGGAATCAAATCAGATCGGATTCACTCAGAATTACAGCAAGTATATCCCTGTAGTCGCAGTCGGCGGTGTGATAGGAGGTGCCGTCGGTGCCGCTTCTGACCCATCGCTGATAGAAACGAGGATTGTCATCCCGTTTGGGCGCATTTTCGAGGGGACCTTCAGGTCCGGGCTATCTAAAGCCTTTCCCAATTCATCAATTTGTTTCGACGCTCAATGCGAGGAGCAAACGCTTGCATCAGGCATCCCACAATACCTTGTGCGGGTAAAAGTCAGCGAATTCCAGGTCTGGGAACAGCCACTGAACCATATAAACCTTAAGGCCGTTGCCGTTTCCAAGGTCTATCGCCACCAGAACTTGACCGAACCGTTGTCGGTACATGAAGGACGTCAGGAACTGACGAAACAGTCCATGGGGTCTGTCTTTTCCACGAGTAGCGGGTTCATTTCGGAAATGAACAAGATCTCCAACAGGTTTGCAGGTGCTCTTTCAGAAGACATCATTGGTAACATTCAAAATGGGCTGCACCCATAGGTAGAGGATGCTGGGGTCAGCGAGGGCATTTGCGAGGCATTGGGGTCACCCATGCAATCAAACATCTTGATATCGCTAGATTGTGTATGTAGGGTCTGTTTAGCATGGAGACGATGAGGAATCAATGATGGGGGCCGGATTGAATTTACAGCTTTGCAGGCACGACTCCACAGCCAGGCACGCCGACCGACTGATGAGCCTGGGTGGGGCGGGTCATGGCTCGGCCGTTGGAAGGTCAAAGGAGGATTTTTGCCAATGCTTATAATGATACTTTCTGTACTTATGGCCCTGATTTCAACTTCTGCCATCGCACAGCAGGCTCCAATTAAAGCAGGTGAGTACATTGCTGAAGGAGCCTCGGGTCATTTATCTATTAAACGCGGACCGAAAGGGTTACTTACGTTTTCAATTGAATCGGTCCACGTTAATGGGCACACGTGCAGTGCGGATGGCGAAATTACCGGCCAGCAAGCGGTATTAGATGCAGGGGAAGAAGGCAAGTGTATTGTGCAGTTTACTCCAAAAGGTGCAGACATAGACGTTGCCGTCAATGATCAAGATATATGCCATTATTTCTGCGGTTCGCGTGCCAGTGGTTTTGATGGACTTTACTTGAAGCCGGTCCCTGGTTGCACTACGAAGGAACTAAAGAAGCGGCGCAGTGAATTCAAACGTCTCTATGACCAAAAGAAATTTCCTCAAGCGCAAATGGTGTTGAGCACAGTTCTTAATGATTGTGCGAAAATGCTTGATAGCCGTGAGGAAGGTTGGATTAGAAACGATCTGGCACTCACATATTATAAGCTGAATGATCGGGAGTCATGCCGCAAGTTGCTACAGCCTCTGGCAGAGTTGGCAGCGTTAAGCGATCAAGAGCTGGAGGAAGAATACGGCATAAGGCCCATGGACCTGACCGTTGATCTGCCGATGATCAAGGCCACACGAACCAACTTGAAGTTATGTAAATGATGGAGCTTGTAGCAGGATGGCTGAACGGTACGTTGTTTGTTGGTTGGTTTTCACCATGTAATTATCTGATATTGCTTGGTTAAAAATCAAGCTGACTGCCTGTCATAATAAAGCTAGCAAGACAGAAACAACGTCCCACACTTACCCACATAGAGTGGGTCGACTTATTCCTTAATGGAGTAGCAATCAACCCCTTAACTGGTGATTTACGAGTTATGTGAACCAATGGAGTGCGAATGAATAACTTAATCAGATTGATCATTGTAATTGTGTTTTTAAGTATTATCAGCGCATGTGGTGGTAACTCAAGTGATTCAACTATAAACAGTTCGTCTTCTTCCCTTCTTGTACAGAATTCTCCAAATGCATATTCACCATCAATTGCGATGATGGCTGATGGAAAAGCCATTGCCGTCTGGTCGGAGGGGACATCTTCCCAATCCCTATGGGTTAATTACTACAATCCGAATACGGGTTGGGGTGCTGCTCAATCAGTGGGCTCAGGGACCGGCAATGAAGGCGGAGCAGAAATTGCGGTAAATGCGTCAGGGTCTGCTGCTTTGATCTGGACACGTACCATAAACAATACAAATGAGATACTTGCAGCAAATTACGATCCTTCTAATGGTTGGAGCACCGCATCGGTTCTTGATGCAACCGGTTTTGGTTTGAATCCGACGATTGCAATGGATGACGATGGGAATGCAACCGCTCTTTGGCATAGAACTGATTTTGTTAATCATTCCTATATGAATACGATCATGACATCCAGATACACATCTACTGGATGGGAGGTTCCACAAATACTCGAATCAACAGCTTCTACACCAATGCATAGTTTATCTGGCAATAGCGCAGGTAAGGAAATAGCAATATGGAATCAGGCAGAACCAGATCTAAACCAACCAGGTTATCACAACTACAATACATACGTTCGTATCTTTACACCTGGTATCGGTTGGTCATCATCTCAAACTGTGGGAAATGCCATTTCTGAATTGGATGGAAGTGGGTATTATAACCCAACCACAACACCTGGCCATTACTATCCAATGGTATCAATCAACGAACAAGGAGATGCTTTAGCTTTATGGTCTGAGGTTGATTACGCGGGTAATGACTATCGCATAACCGTAAACCAATTCAATATGGTGAATGGATGGGGAGCACCACTATCAATTGGCAATATCTCAGCGTCCTCGTCTATTACGGTGTCTCCATTTGTGTTAGATGGCTCTGATACAGCATATGTGAGTGTGCTGGATAGTTGGTATAATTACAGTTACAGTCTATCCAATATTCATGTTGCTGCTTACAAATCAGGCACTGGATGGACATTTACTAAGGTTCTCGACTCTCAACCGTACTATTTCTCAAGCCCACTTATCACAGTCGGGAAAAGTGGCAACTTGTATTTGACCTGGAAACAATACGGAAATAATAGTGTAGAACTCTGGTCAAAAAAGTATTCCCCTTTATCAGGATGGGAGAACTCAATCCGCTTGGATAAGAATTCTGGAACCGTTACTGGTTATAAGGCTGCTCGGGATGCCTTGGGAAATGTTTTAGTAATCTGGACACAGAATTCTGGAACCGATCCTGGTGTTTGGGCAAAACTGATAAAATAAATAGAAATCCGGTTTTCTTGCTCAAAGGTCAGGGTCTGGCTTCCAAAATGACAGCTTGACGTCTTGGTTCTAATCAACTTGAAAGACCCCGCGCCCTGGAAGTACAGATAGGAGAGCACGATGAGCAACGAACTGGTGGCACCTGAGACGAAAGGTGTTACGGTGAAGTTACTTGCAACGGTTGATCTTGGCCCTGAGATCGAGGGCATGGCAGGGCGCCAACTTCGAATGCGTATGGTGACCATCGAACCTGGAGGTGTCTTCGGCCCGATCCATGACCATAAAGACAGACCAGGCACCGTCTATATACTGCAAGGAACGATCACTGACCATCGAGATGGAGTTGCTACGGACTATGGACCGGGAGTGGGCTGGCCCGAGGATAGGAATACCACACACTGGCTTGAGAACAGAGGGACGATTCCGGCGGTGGAGATCTCGGTCGATATAGTCAGGCAGGTATAGAAGGCAGAGGTCAGGTTTCTAGAAACACAGAGCACAGAACCATGTCAGATGTTGAGACCCTTGAGAGAGTTCTTTAAAGTCTCATGGGTAATTACCCTCCTTGGCCTGTAGCCAGTCCGCATCAGCATCAAGAATTGGCGGTCGACTCATTCCGTAGGTTCGGATTTTGGTATACTGCTCCAGGGACTTCCCAGAATTTCGTATCGTCCGGCCGGAGGGATACCGATGTCGCAAGCATTTCTTGAGAATGCCCTTTTGTTGGTCCTCAGCGCGGTTTTAACCGGGATCGTCATTCCGATCGTCCTGAAGATCCGGGACGACAGGAAGTTCCGGGAACAGAAGGTCTTCGAGGCTGATCTGGCGCGCCAGGGCAAGGTGATCGAGGCGCAGGCGGCCTTCCTGGAGACCTTTTCGTCGCTGCTCTGTGAATACCAGTTCCTCGCCCTGTCGGTGGCATATTACTTCCTGGAGAATAACAGAGAGCGCTATGTCGCCGCGAGCGACACCTATGACGCAAAATCGTGGGACTACCTGGCAAAAATACGGGCTGAAATAACGAAGGCGAAACGGCTGCTGCCCCAGGCGCTGCACGACGATCTCGTCACCTTTTTCGAGGACATTCTCATCGCATCGGATGCGAAAATCTCCGGCTCGACGGCGACCACTCCCGATGCCGCCGGCTGGGATGCCTTCAGGGAGCAGCAGGGCAAGGGCTTCAATATCCTCTACGACCTCTTTTACACCCGCTTCCCCGCCGAGATCGACACAATCACGACAAAACTGGCGAGTGAGTTACAGCTGCTGCCGCCTCAAACGATAAACAAGCAGGAGCAGGGGGGCGTAGTTGATTGATCTGATGAATCCATTGCATCAACTGCGTCCTGTTAGCCTTTCTTGTTCCCGGAATATCGGAGAAATCAGACCTATGAAAATCATACCGTCATTGATTGTGAAATTCGTTGTTCTGCTTGCGATGGCAAGTTTGTTCCTTTTTCTCAATTGTGTGGATGCTTCCGTCACCCCAAAGCTTACCGGTGGATACAACTATACACTGGCTCTGAAAAGCGACGGGACGGTCTGGGCGTGGGGCAATAACAGCTCTGGACAGTTAGGCGACGGGAGTCTCATTCAGCGACTGACGCCGGTTCCGGTGAACGGAATTTCCGGCATTACGGCCATTGCGGCAGGTTGGTTCCACTCTGCGGCCCTCAGAGACGACGGGACGGTCTGGGCGTGGGGCGAAAACGCGTATGGCAAGCTCGGGAACAATAGCACTACAACCAGCCTGACGCCTGTCCAGGCCGGGATTGATGGAGTATCGGCCATTGCCACGGGATGCTTCCACACGGTGGTCCTGAAAAACGACGGGACAGTCTGGGCGTGGGGCTATAATGGCAGCGGTCAGCTTGGGGATGGCAGTACGACGGACAGCCTGATTCCGGTTCATGCAACAGAGCTATCCGGGGTAACGGCCATAGTGGCCGGGAATTCTCATAATGTTGCCCTTAAAGATGACGGGACGGTCTGGACGTGGGGGTATAACGCATATGGCCAGGTCGGCGATGACAGTACGACAGACAGGCAGATCCCATTCCAGGTAACCGGACTCACAGGGGTCATTGCCGTTGCCGCGGGTCAGTATCATTCCCTCGCTCTGAAGAACAATGGGACTGTTTGGGCGTGGGGGCACAACGCCTATGGCCAGCTCGGAGACGGTAGTACGACGGATCGACTTGTGCCGGTCCAGGTTGCCGGACTTGCGGGGATTACCGCCATGGCCGCCGGTCAGCATCATACGATTGCCCTGGGGGAGGACGGTACGGTCCGGGCATGGGGATATAACAATCGCGGCCAGGTCGGTGACGGCAGCATAGTGAACAGGCTGACGCCGGTCTACGTGAGCGGCCTTTCGGGGGTTACTGCCATCACGACCGGTTTGCTCCATAGCGCCGCTGTGAAGAACGACGGATCGGTCTGGGCCTGGGGAGACAATTATAACGGCGAACTCGGGGACAATACCTCCACCATCCGGGTTGTGCCGATTCCGGTGAGTGGACTTCCAGGCATTGCGGACATTTCAGCGGGAAATATTGAGACGGTTGCCGTAAAGGGGGATGGAACGGTTTGGACGTGGGGAGCCGACAGCCTGGTTCCTGTCCAGGTTAACGGGCTGGAGAGCATTACCTCAACATCTGCGAGTTCCGAGTTCAGAGTGGTCCTAAAAGGGGACGGGACGGTTTGGGGCTGGGGTTCTAACAAAAGCGGCCAACTCGGGGACAACAGCACTACCAGCAGGATGTCACCGGTGCAGGCGTATGGGCTTTCCGGGGCTACCGCCATCGCCACGGGTGGGGCTCACACCGTTGCCTTGAAGAACGACGGGACCGTCTGGGCATGGGGGTATAACGGCTGGGGCAACCTCGGAGACAACACTACGACAAACCGTCTGACTCCGGTACCGGTGACCACGCTTTCCGGAATCACTGCCATTGCCGCTGGTATCTTTCACACCGCGGCTGTGAAGAACGATGGAACGGCCTGGACATGGGGAAACAACAGTAGCGGCCAGCTCGGAGACAACAGCACCACGAGGCGGCTGGCACCGGTCCAGGTGCCAGGCCTATCCGGTATAACAGCGATTGACGCGGGTTATTCACATACGGTTGCCTTGCAAGAGGATGGGACGGTCTGGGCCTGGGGAGATAACGCGCGTGGTCAGCTCGGGAACAACAGTACCACAGGCAGCCTGACACCGATTCAGGTACTCGGTCTTTCGAGGATTGTTGCCATCGCCGCCGGGCAGAACCACACGGTGGCTGTGAAGAATGATGGAACGCTCTGGGCGTGGGGTTATAACGGAAATGGCGAACTCGGAGACAACACAACTGTGAACCGGCTGATACCCGTTCAGGTAAGCGGGCTTTCGGGGATTATCAGGATCTCCGCCGGATATTTCCATAACATGGCGATCAAGAATGATGGAACCGTCTGGGGGTGGGGAGAGAATACATTATGGCAACTAGGTGACGTAAAGGACTTAACCGCGCACCCCGCACTGATCAACTTGTACGTCTACAGAGTATCGACTGCCGTGTCCAGTGGAGGGGAACTCTCGCCGGCTATCGTTCAAAGCGTTCCCAAGGGAGAATCCACGAGTTTCACCGTCACTCCCTTCACCGGGTATGAACTGGAAACGATCGACGGCTGTGGTGGTTCCATCAACGGGGCTATCTACACCACAGTCCCGATCATTGCCGACTGCACTGTGACTGCCACATTCCGGCCCATTACCTATGGGCTCTCTATTGCTGTTGCCGGCCCCGGTACCGTCCACACTAGCCCCGGACCCGACATGGCCTGCACGTCCAACTGCAGCCAGGGCTATGGTTACGGTACGCTGGTCACTGTCACGGCCTCTCCCGAAATCGGTTACCATCTCGCTTCCTGGGGAGGAGACTGCAGCGGCAGAGGTGTTTGCAGTGTCACCATGTATGGCCTGCGGGGCGTATTCGCGGCATTCGCACCTTCAGCCGCGAGTGTGAGCGGGGTGCAGTACGGCACTCTCGCTGAGGCATTTGCCAATGTATCGGATGGCGGTGCAATGCTTTCGCGCGGGGTCGAACTATTCGAAGATGTTGTCTTCAACCGCCCTCTCGCCTTTACCTTCCGTGGCGGCTACGATGCCGGTTTCACTACGATTGACGGCATCACCGTTATCCACGGATCGATAGTCATTTCTGCAGGCACAGTAAACATCGATGGCTCAATAACCATTCATTAGCCTGTTCCTCCCGTTAGCCACCTCCCTCCACCCCGCCGGTCGCCAGATCGAACCGCCACGCCCTGCAGTCATGGCCGCTGACCGGCACCTGCCGGAATTGGCCTTATTCTTCTGTGTACACTTCCCCCCTGACGTGACAGCAGATCAGCGGAAAAAGTGACAGCAGGACATTTTGTGCGATACTTTCCTTAGGGGCATGGTCCATCACAGTAGTGCCACTGCGGAGGATTTCCGATGGCGGGAACAACGATCTGGAAAGGACATATCCATTTCGGGGATACGGATGTGCCGGTGAAGCTGCATGCCGCGGTCAAGGAAGAGCGGATTCAGTTTCACCTCCTGCACATGCGCGATCGTGTGAAACTGCGTCAGCAGATGATCTGTGCGTATGAAAAAATCCCGGTGCCAACGGAAGCACAGACCAGGGGGTTCGAAGTGGAGGAGGGGAAATATATCCTCATCGATCCGGCGGAGCTGGAACAGACCGTTCCCGAAGGGAGCCGGCTGATCGATGTCCATGAATTCGTCAGGACCGGACGGATCGACCCGGTTTTCCTGGAGCGCACCTACTACCTGGAGCCGGATGCGTCCCCGGAAGGCTATGACGCGCTGGTTGCGGCCCTGCAGGAGGAGGACGCGGCAGGGATCTGCACCTGGGCCATGAGAAAAAGATCCTATCTCGGGGCCTTGCAGGCGAGCGGAAGGATTCTGCGCCTGAATACCCTGCGCCATGCCGACGAGGTGATCAAGGTTGAGGCCCTGCAACTGCCGGACATCCCCTTGGCCGAGAAGGAACTGAAAATCGGGATCGATCTGATCAATCAGCTGACAGCCCCTTTCCAGCCGGAGAAATTCGAAAACGAACACGAGAAAAAACTGCAGCAACTGATCGAAAAAAAGGCCCGCGGAGAAAAAATCGTGCTCCTGCGCCCGAAACTCCTGAAACCGACGACATCGGACAAGCTGCTTGAGGCGCTTGAAGCGAGCCTGAAGAAAGTGGCCTGAAAGGGAGGCATGCCATGGCTGTTCAGGGGATATGGAGCGGGACGATCAGTTTCAGCCTGGTAGCGATCCCGGTGCAGCTGGTCAGGGCCGTAGCGCCCGGCCGTATCTCTTTCCGTCTGCTCCACAGCACGGATTTCTCCCCCCTGGCGAGAAGGATGTTCTGTCCGGAACAGGAAACCATGGTCCCGCCGGAGGAGATCGTGCGGGGATATGAGATCGGACCCGACAGATACCTGCCGATAACGGACGAGGAGCTGGAATCGGTGTCGCCCGAACGGAGCCGCACCATCGAGATCGTCGAGTTCATCGACATGGCGGAAGTGGACCCGATCTACTTTGATCACCCCTATTATCTCGTCCCTTTGAAGGGGGGCGAAAAATCCTACCGGCTGCTGGCCGAGGTGATGCGCCGGACCAACAGGGCCGGGCTCGCCAAATTCGTGCTGGCAGAGCGCGAGTACCTGGTGGCGGTCAAAAGCACGGAGGGTGCGCTGGCCCTGACGACGCTTCATTACAGCGGGGAAATACTCCCCGATGATGATGTGGCGCCGCAGGGGGGAAAGATCGAAGCAGCAGCGAAGAGCCGGATGAAGAAGAGCATCAGGGAGATGATGGCGGAGTTCGACCCGGAAAAATATGCGGACGAGCGCCGGGCAAAGGTCATGGAGCTCCTGCAGAGGAAGCTGAAGGAAATGACACCGGTGGAGGCCCCGGAAGTCCGGGAAGAAGAGGGGGAAGGCCCGATCGATCTGGTCGCCGCGCTGGAGGAGATCATGCGCAAAGTGAAGCAGGACCGGTGAGCCGGGAATTCGTCGACATCGCCGGGAGAAGGCTCTCCCTGTCGAACCTTGAAAAGGAGCTCTATCCCTCCTGTGGTTTCACCAAGGCCCACGTCCTGGAATACTATGGCCGGATCGCCGCGTTCATCCTCCCCCACCTGAAAGGCCGGGCATTGACCCTGAAGCGGTATCCCGACGGGGTGGAGAAGGATTATTTTTTCGAGAAGCGCTGTCCTTCCCACCATCCGGAGTGGGCGGAAACGGCCGAGATCCGCGGGGAAGGCGGGGAGCGGATGACGGTCTGCCTGGTCAACGACCCGGCAACGCTGATCTGGGTGGCGAACCTGGCGTCCCTCGAACTCCATGTCCCCCTTGGCAGGGCCGCTTCCCCGGAAACGGCCGATGCCATGGTCTTCGACCTGGACCCCGGCGCGGGGGCGGACGTCCTGGATTGTGCCAGGGTGGCGCTGATACTCCGGGAGATCCTCGCCCGGCTGGGGCTTGTGGGCTGGGTAAAGACCTCGGGCCTGAAGGGGCTCCATGTCTATGTCCCCCTGAACCGCGCCGAGACGACCTTTGAGGAGACCAAGACATTTTCCAGGGCCGTGGCCGTGATCATGCAGAAAAATTATCCGGAGCTGGTGACCTCGAAGATGGCGAAGGACGCCCGGCAGGGGAAGGTCTTCATCAACTGGTCCCAGAACGACGCCTCAAAGACCATGGTCTGCGTCTATTCCCTGCGGGCCAGGGAGAAGCCGCTCGTTTCGTTTCCCCTGGCGTGGGGAGAACTGGAGGAACTGGAACGGCTTCGCGACCCGAAAAGGTTCCAGATCGACCATGCGGAGGCTGTTCACAGGGCAGAGACACGGGGGGACCTGTTTTGCGAGGTGATCGAGAAACAACAGAAGCTGCCCCATCTGTGACACTCGCACCCGTCTTCACGCCATCTTTGACCGGTCTCAATCGCACAATCCTCGACGTAGCGCTGCTGCGCCTGCGGTTGTGCTCAATCGACCCAGCCAAACCTGGCATAAACCCGGACGCGAGGAATGGAGCCTTCTGTTCTTGACTGACAAAGACTTGAAGGAATACGCAGCCAAACGGAGGTTCGGGGAGACGCCCGAACCGGAGCCGGCACTTCAGCATGAGGGGGGGCAGCTCATCTTCGTCGTTCACAAGCATGCGGCCCGGGCCCTTCATTATGATCTCAGGCTGGAGCTGGAAGGGGTGCTGAAGAGCTGGGCCATCCCCAGGGGGCCTTCGCTGGAGCCTTCCGTCAAGAGGCTCGCCGTCATGGTCGAGGACCATCCGCTTGCCTACAAGGATTTCGAGGGGGTCATCCCGGAGGGGAATTACGGCGCGGGGAGCGTCATCATCTGGGACAGGGGCATTTATCGCCACCCTGCCGCACGGGATGGGGAGGAAAGCGAGAAACTCCTCCTGGAGGGGTTGAAAAAGGGGGACATGAAGCTCGTCCTTGCAGGGGAGAAGCTCCGGGGCGAGTTCGCGCTGGTGAAGACGGGGAAGGACGGAAAGTCGTGGCTCCTGTTGAAGAAAAAGGACCGCTATGCGACCGGGGAGGATATCCTCCGGGAGAACCGTTCCGTCGCGACCGACCGGACCCTGGAGGAGGTCTTCGCAGCCGGGCCGGGGAACTCAGCCGGGCAGAAGAACATAAGCCGGATTCGCCTTCGGGAAGCGGAGGAAAGCGAAGAGCTGCTGGCTGCGCCGGAGACTCCGATGCCGCACGCCATAAGGCCGATGCTCACGACCCTGGTCAGGGAACCGTTCGACCATCCGGACTGGCTCTTCGAGGTGAAATGGGACGGGTACCGGGCTATTGCCGAACTCCGGGACGGAGACGTTTCGCTCTACTCCCGGAACCTGATCCCGCTCCACCGGAAGTTTCCCCCCATTGTGGACGCGTTGCGGAAATGCAGTTTCGAGGCGGTTCTGGACGGGGAGATCGTCGTCGTGGATGAGCGGGGACATCCCGATTTCCAGCTGCTGCAGGATTACCGGGAATCCCGCAGCGGCCATCTGCTCTATTACGTCTTCGATCTCCTCCACTTCCAGGGGCATGACCTGACCGGCCTCCCCCTCCTCAAAAGAAAGGAGCTCCTGAAAAGGGTCCTGCCGCCGATGCCGAACCTGCGATTCAGCGATCATGTCCGGAACGAGGGGAGCCTGTTTTTCCGGGTCGTCAAGGATAAGGGGCTGGAGGGGATAATCGCCAAGCATTCCCAAAGTGTGTACCAGATCGGGAAAAGGAGCCGGCAATGGCTGAAGGTGAAGAGCCGGCTGACCCAGGAGGGGGTTATCGCGGGATTCACGCAACCGCGCGGGGGGAGAGGGTATTTCGGCACCCTGGTCCTGGGGGTGTACCGGGGGGACGAATTGATCCACATCGGTCATGCGGGAGGCGGCTTCACGGTGAAGGATCTGAAGGAAATCCGCGCAAGGCTGGAGCCCATGATCCAACAGGAGTGCCCCTTCAAGGTGGAGCCGCAGACCAATGCCCCTGCCACCTGGGTAAGGCCGGAGCTGGTCTGCGAGGTCGCCCTGGCGGGGTGGACCGGGGACGGGGTCATGCGGCAGCCGGTTTTCCTGCGGCTTCGCGAGGACAAGGACGCCGGAGAAGTGGTGCGCGACACCGGCGACGAGGAGCGTGAACCATGAAGATCCATGTCGGGACGAGCGGGTATGCGTACAAGGAATGGAAGGGGATATTCTATCCGGAAAAGATCTCGCCCAAGGGGATGCTCCGCTTTTATGGGGAACGCCTCAATGCGGTGGAGATCAACTATACCTTTCACCACATGCCCACCGAGAGGATCCTGACACCCTGGGTGGAACAGGTTCCCGACGATTTTGCCTTTGCGCTCAAGGCGCCCCAGGTCATGACGCATATGAAGCAGCTCCGCAACGTTGAGGAGGAGGCCGACTTCTTCTTCCGGACCCTCCCGGTTCTGGGGAGCAAACTGGGGCCGGCCCTGTTCCAGTTTCCAAAGTTTTTCCACGCGAAAAAGAACCTCCCGGCCCTGGAGGATTTTCTCGCCCTGATTCCCGGCAATGTGCCGTGCGCCTTCGACTTCCGCAGCCCCTCCTGGCTCGAAGCGGGAGTGGCGGATCTCCTGCGTGAAAGGGGCTGCTGCCTGTGCTTCGAGGATACCGACGAGAATCCGGCTCATGAGATCGTCGCTACGACGTCATGGGGCTACCTGCGCCTGCGCCGGGCCATCTATACGGAGGCCGATCTGGCGCAATGGCTGGAAAAGATCCTTGCGCAACAATGGGAGCAGGTCTTCGTCTTTTTCAAGCACGAGGAAGAGGCTGCCGGTCCGATTGTGGGGCCCGAAATGGCGCTCCGTTTTCGTGAGCTTGCCGCGGCACGTCCCGCTTCCGGCGGGAGGATGGCATCCGGAGCATAGAAATTTCAGCTGCGGCTATTGAGCCCCGCGGTCAGGAGGATAATACGTGAACATACTCTGGTGGCACTGGGTGGTAATGGGACTCATACTCATCGGCCTCGAACTGGTGGTCCCCTCCTTTACCATCGTCTGGTTCGGCCTCGGGGCCGTTCTGGTCGGCATCATCATTGCGATTGTCCCGAGCCTCCCCCTGTCGGCCCAGATCCTCACCTGGACCATTGTCTCGGCAGGGCTGACCGTTGCCTGGTTCCGTTTCTTCAAGCCGCGCAGCAGAACCTTCGCCGGCTCGTCCAAGGATGCGATCATCGGCGAGAGGGGTCTGGTCATCAAGGCTGCGGGCACATACGACAAGGGGAGAGTCAAGTTCCAACTGCCGCTTCTCGGGGCGGACGAATGGCCCTGCATGTCCGACGAGCCGCTTGAGGTGGGGGACCGGATCAGGGTGGTGGACGTGGAGGGGCATCTGTTGAAAGTGGAAAAAACCGACAAAGGGGAAAAGTCATGAATCCGGGAACAATCGTACTGGGAGTCCTGTTTGCGCTGGTGCTTGTCACCATCTTCATGGGGGTGCGGCTCGTTCCCCAGGGTTACGAATTCGTCGTACAGCGGCTCGGCAAGTACCATTCCACGCTCAAGCCGGGCCTCAACTTCATCATTCCCTATGTCGACATCGTCGCCTACCGCCTTACCACCAAGGACATCCCCCTGGACATCGGCGCCCAGGAGGCAATCACCAAGGACAACGCCGTCATCGTCACCAACGCCATTGCCTTCATCAAGATCGTCGACCCGGTGAAGGCGGTCTACGGCATCAGCAACTACGAATATGCCATCCAGAACCTGGTCATGACCTCTCTGCGGGCCATCATCGGCGAGATGGAGCTGGACCGGGCCCTCTCGTCACGCGACATCATCAAGGCGAGGCTGAAGGACATCATCTCCGAAGACGTCACCGACTGGGGAATCCTGGTCAAGTCGGTGGAGATCCAGGACATCAAGCCGTCCGACTCCATGCAGAAGGCGATGGAACAGCAGGCCACGGCCGAGCGGCTGAAGCGGGCGATGATCCTGGAGGCGGAGGGGAAGAAAGAGGCGATGATCCGCGAGGCTGAAGGGAAGCTGGAGGCGGCAAAACGGGAGGCGGAGGCGCAGATAACCCTGGCCGAGGCGTCAGCCAGGGCAATCGAGGACATTGCCGGCGCCGTGGGGGACAAGGAACTTCCCGCCCTCTTTCTCCTGGGCGACCGCTATGTCAATGCCATCCAGCATCTCGCCACGTCGGCCAATGTCAAAACCTTCGTCCTGCCGGCAGACATCCTCGGCGCGGTAAAAGGGATCGCCGGGAGATCACAGGGATAGATTCAACCTGCAGATGCACCACTGAGGAGGATAGACCATGAAACGATTGCCACTGCTCACACTCGTATGTCTATTGATGGCCTCGCCGCTCCAGGCGCAGGATGCGGTGCAGGAGAAAATCAAGCTGCTGGAGCAGCAGATCCAGGAACTGAAGGCGCTGAAGGCCCAGCAGGATCTGGGGAAGAAGAAGGCCGAGCAGTGCCTGAAGGCGGTCGGCCGGGAAAAATTCTGCTCCTGTCTCGGCGAAAACCTGCCCGCGAGCGTCAGCTTCGAGCAGTATATCCACACCCTGGTCAGCTCGAAGGAAGAACTCGGTTACGGCGCCCTGCCGGCTGAGCAGCAAAAGATGATCGACGCCATCCTGGAAACCCGTGAAAAGTGTGTCGAAAAGGGCTTTTTCAATTAGCCTGCTCGTGTCTTATCGGCCCGTCTGGCCACTGATGCCGTCAGGGCAGCGACAGCGGCGTTAGGGCGGGATTCCCATGAATCGGATAGCATTTTTCATGCTCTCTTGCACGCTTGTTTCATGCGCGCACCTTTCGCCGCTCTATTGGGGTTGGGGCGAATGGGTCGGCCCGGGTGCTGCAGGCCTGGAGAGCGGTGCTAACGCGGCATTCGACTGGTCGAGTCTGCCGGGGGTGATCTCTTCGATCGACGGAACAGGTGTCGGCGCCGGCTATACGTGCGCAAGGCTTGTGCCGGGCCGACATGCCCTGGCATATGCCTATCAGACCGCGGACTTCGGTGCCCACCCGCAGGGGCTGGTTGAGATTGAGCTGCAGCCTGGCCATTCCTACGAGTTCAACATCAGGCTCTGCTTCTGGTGCACGCCGAGAACCTATGCCGTCTGGGTCGATGACACGACAACCGGGGAACTGGTCTGGGGCAGGCGACCGGACTGGCCGTTCTGGTATTTATAGAAACGGCGCCCACGACCTCCCTGTCCCGGCATTCGCCGCTGCCGGAAAACGTCTGCCCTCACCTGATGCCGGCTGCCCCCTCAACCATCTCCTTGACTCTCCGGGTGATTTCCCCTACAACACAATGCCGGACCTATACTGATTCCCCTGTTGGGGAGGAGCACGAACGCGTGGCCGGAGTCGATACTTCCATGGAGGCAGTGCTTTCGTTACTGCGCCCCCTGTTTCCTCCTGCGCTCCATGACCGGGTTTTCCTGGTCGGTGGCAGCGTGCGGGACCTGCTCTCGTGCAGGGTAAGCCAGGACCTGGACCTGGTGGCCGCCGTGCCGCCAGAGGGGCTTGAGCGCCTCGGTTTTCGCTTCGTGGCGGCCAAAAGCGCGGCTCCCATCTACTTTCGGTTCATTGAGGGCGTCGGCAAAGTCGAGGCGACTCTGCTGGACGATGTCTCGCTGCTCACGGCCGACCTGCACCGGCGGGACTTCACCGTCAATGCCATGGCTCTCTCCCTGGGGGGTGAGCTCCTCGACCCGCTGGGGGGGCGCGACGACCTGGCAGCCCGCAGTTTACGGGCCTGCAGCGACAGCTCTTTCAGCGACGATCCGCTCCGCTGTTTCCGGGCCTTCCGCTTCGAGGCAGAGGGGTGGCGGCTGACAGACGAGTCTGCGGAACTGCTCCGGGCCGGGAGCCGGTCATTGGGGCTGGAAGCCGTGCCGGTGGAGCGCTTTTCCGCCGAGATGCTCAAGGCGCTGGCCAAGCAGGAGCCGGTGCGATTCTTCCAAAGGATGCTGGAGTTCGACATCGGCTCGGAGTTCCTCCCCGAGCTGTTCCGGATGGGGGAGGTGCCGGCCGGGCCGCTGGAATACCACCCCGAAGGGGACCTCTGCACCCACTCCCTGGAGGTGCTGGAGCGGCTGACGCAGCAGAGCGACGATCCGCTGGCGCGTTTCTGCGGCCTGTTCCATGATCTGGGAAAGCTTGCCACTGACCCTCCGCTCTACCCGCGGCATCATGGCCACGAGGAGACGGGGAGCGAATTGGCGAGGGGCTTTTGCGACCGTCTGCGGCTGCCGGCGCTGTACCGGCGGGCACTGGCAGCGACCTGCCGCCTGCATGGCAGTGCCAGACGATGGCCCGAGCTGCGCGATTCCACCAGGGTCCGCATGGCCGAGCAGGCCATCCAGGCGGGCATCGTGGAGATCCTGCCGCTGGTTGCCGCTGCGGACAAGGCCTCCGGCCAGGTCATGCCGGGCTGGGCAGAGGCGGTGCAGGTCGCGTCCATGAGCAGCACCGAGCTGGGGGTTGACCGGCTCGTGCTGGAGGGGATGGCGCCGGAGCATCGTGGTACGCTCCTGCTGCAGCGCCGGGTGGAGCGGCTTCGCCGGATGCGGGATGGATCGGCATGAGAAACGTGCTCCTGACAGTGGAATACGACGGTACCGCCTATGCCGGTTGGCAGGTGCAGCCCAACGGGCTCACGATCCAGCAGGTGGTGGAGGAGGCGCTGGCCCGGCTTTTGGGGGAGGAGGTCCGGCTCTATTCGTCGGGCCGCACCGATGCCGGCGTCCATGCCCGAGCCATGGCCGCCTGTTTCAGGACCAGCCGGTCGATTCCGCTCAAGGCCTTCACGGCTGGGCTCAACTCCCTCTTACCGCCGGACATCGCCATCCGCGGGGCAGTAGAGGTCCCACCGGACTTCAACCCCCGACGAGAGGCAGTTGCCAAGCACTATCGCTATTCGCTCCACCTGGGGCCGGACCGCTCGCCGCTTAAGCGGCTCTACGTCTGGCATCTGCGCGGGCCGCTGGATCTTGTTGCCATGCGTGCCGCTGCAGTGCGATTCGTCGGCGACCACGATTTCGCCGCTTTCCGCGCCACCGGCTGTGCTGCCAAGACCACCTGCCGGACCATCCGCAGCATGGAGATCGTCGAAGAGGACGACCTGATCCATGTCGATGTGATCGGCACCGGCTTTCTCAAGAACATGGTGCGGGTGATGGTCGGCACCCTGGTGGAGGTCGGCCTGGGGCGACGCGCCCCGGAAGAGATCAGCGACCTGCTCGCCTGTGGCGACCGGCGACTGTCCGGCATCACGGCCCCTCCCCAGGGGCTCTGTCTCATGGAGGTCTTTTTCGCTGGTGCAGTGCCGCAGGACCCCGCCGGCTGAGGGGCGCCGCATTCCCTGCCCGCGCAGCCGCAGCCGGAATTTCGCTGCCGTGCCGGCACAGCCGTGCGTTTTCAGAAGATAGAAAAATTCTTGACAGATGAATCGAATTGTTCTAGCTTAACAACTTTCTTGGAAGACTATCAGACGAGATGTGAGGGTTCGATGAAGACGTACATTGCAAAAACTGATCAGGTAAACCGCGACTGGTACCTGTTCGATGCCGATAACAAGGTACTCGGCAGGCTCGCCACCCAGATAGCCAACATCCTCCGTGGCAAGAACAAGCCGACCTACACCCCCAGTGTCGACACCGGCGATTTCGTTATCGTCGTAAACGCCGAAAAGATCCTGCTCACCGGCGCCAAGCGCGACGACAAGATCTACTACAGCCACTCCGGCTATCCCGGCGGCATCAAGTCCATCTCTGCCGGCAAGCTGCTGGAGAAGAGGCCGGAAGATCTGATCCGCAAGGCAGTCAAGGGGATGCTTCCCAAGAACAAGCTCTCCCGCCACATGCTGAGCAAGCTCAAGGTATATGCAGGCGCCGAGCATCCGCACAAGGCCCAGCAGCCCAAAACGGTTCAACTCTGATAATTCAGTTCAGGAGATAATACGATGGCAGCAATCAGCTATTACGGTACAGGCAAAAGAAAATCGTCCATTGCCAGGGTCTGGCTCAAGCCCGGCAGCGGCAATATCATGGTCAACAACAAGACGCTGGACGAGTACTTCGGTCGCGAAACCTCCAAGATGGTCGTACGGCAGCCGCTGGAGCTGGTGGAGAAGGTCGGTACCTTCGATATCTACGTGACGGTCAGCGGCGGCGGCGATTCGGGTCAGGCCGGCGCCATCAAGCACGGCATCACCAAGGCGCTGCTCGTGGTTGACGCCGAACTCCGCGGTACCCTGAAAAAGGCCGGGTTCATCACCCGTGACGCCAGGGTCAAGGAGCGGAAGAAGTACGGCAAGAAGGCTGCACGCGCCAGCTTCCAGTTCTCCAAGCGTTAAGATCCGCTTGCAGGAAGTGTTCGAGGGGGTATCCGCAAGGGTACCCCTTTTTTGCATACGGGCCGGAGTTGCGCCCTGACTGCGGAGTCCTCTGGTGTGCCGTGTCAGGACACAAGCTGCCGGCCCTTACGGGTTGTTGAAAAACTCAGGTTGTTCAAAAGCAGTCAGATCGTCGCACCCGCAGAAAGCCCCGCGGAGGCGTAGTACCCACAGGGCATAAACAGCGCTACGCCGCACAAG
>MTLC01000987.1_pt2 | contig 95066 bp, 72 predicted proteins | sample 1982451 | NCBI WGS metagenome assembly MTLC01 (sample SAMN05710165, study PRJNA340218) | biofilm metagenome | isolation source: sample SPH anode biofilm adapted to +100 mV | place: USA | collected 2012-02-03
GCCCGTAGTGGCGGCACTAATTTTGAAATAAGTACCGCCACTACGGGCGGAGATAGATGTGCTGATATACCGTAAGCTGCGCTCGTTCCTCGCTTGCATACGTCCCGACTTATCGGGAGAAAATTCCGCCTTACAGGCGGAATCCAATTTAGTTGGATTAGTTATTTTTTGAATTTTACATAGTTAATTAGTAATTTTATAATTTTAGATAAAAGCCTTTTACTAATTCCGCATATTGGGGTGTGTAAACGTTTCGCTCCTTTTCAATAACTAAGTTTGTTTCCTCACGACGTGTTTTTTCTTTTTGAAATTCCAACAATAATCGTTTGGCGGATTTTTCAAAGTTTGGGAAAACGCTTACTTTTTTTGTGCAAAAAAGTCCTTCCTTTTCCGCCGACAAAACAAATTCATTTCCTTCCGGCACCGGCAAAATAACACACAACTTTCCTTGGACGGATAAACATTTTTGAGAATTTGTAATTAATTCCAAGTGTGACAGTGTATCCGTGTGGCGCGCGGTGGTGCGGGCAGCGGACGCTGATTTCATGGAATGAACAAAGAAAGGCGGGTTACACACAATCAAATCAAATTTCTCTTCTTTTTTATTAGAAAAATCTTGAAAAGAGGCATGATAAACAGAAATACGGTTTTTCCAAGGTGAACGTTTTATGTTTTCTTTGGCTTGAATAACGCTCTGATAGTCAATGTCAATAGCTGTAATTTCAGTATCGATGCGCTGCGCCAACATCAATGTGATTAGCCCGCTGCCACAGCCTACGTCCAATATGTGTTTCGCCTCTGCCACATCCGCCCAAGCGCCGAGTGTAACACCGTCTGCGCCTACTTTCATAGCGCATCGGTCGTGATAAACGGTAAATTGTTTGAATGAAAAGTAAGGATTGGACATAAAGTATGAGAAATTTTTGAGTTTGATGCGTGACGTTTTCAGTTTAGAACTTGGAACCTGAAACCTGAAACCTGAAACCTGAAACTTGAAACCCTTCTTGTCAGCGGTAAGCATCAAATCTTAAACTACAAACGCCGCTCCGGCAACAACCAAAATATGCGCCGCTATTACCAGGAGAAAGCCTGTGAAAAGCATTTTTTTTAGTTCTTTTCTTCGTCCCGAGAAAAAATATGCGTAAAACATTGTTACCACCGTATTACTAAGCATAGCCAGCAACGCGCTGATGACCACTATGTTTTCTTTGATTTCGCCTACATTCTGTAATAGATTAAGAATAAATGGTGTAATATCACTGAAACCACTCAATAGGGAGAGCGCCGTAAGCCCCGAATTACCCATATACCGTATGGTATAAGTAGTCAACAGTGTGAAAATTACAAACAAAGCGGAAAAAATAAGCGCCACCTTAAATTCAAGCGGATTTTTATAATCCGTTTCGTTCAGAGTAACTTTATCGGTACTGTTTACGGACCGAGAAATCCCAAGCCGGCTGCGGTAGGTAAACCAAGCCGCGCCTGCGGACAGCACAAGCATCGCTAGTAAATACGGGTAAATAACCAAGAAAATCTTGGGACTAAAAATAAATATCAGAATAGAAAATTTAAGAAACATCATACTTTTGGCTATGACCATAGCGGCAGTATATTCGGGAAGTTTTGATTCCGAAGCGGTTTTGGCTTCTCGTGCCAGAATAGTAATAGTAGCTGTACTACTGTAAAGTCCGCCCAGCAAGCCCGATACAAATACGCCCGACTCCTTAAACACATATCGTTTTAGCAAGTAAGAAGCGTAAGAAATACCCGAAACCACCACCGTAGCCAGCCACACGGAATAAGGCGTAAGATTAATACCCTCTATAATATTGGTTCGAGGCAAAACAGGGAGGATGATTCCGCTGATAGCCAAAAATTTAGCCAGTGTAACCAATTCATCGTTACGCATTTCATTGGCAAAACGGATAAAGGTGGATTTCATCTCGGTTAGCATCAGTACCGCCACCACAATGGTGATGGAAAACCAAGGCGGCTGAGTGGTAACGATGGGCGCTAAACAGTACGTTATCAGCCCGATGAGAATGGTAGTAAGCCCATACACATCGTGATTCCGGATTTTACCGTAATAACTCAGCCCGAATAAAATCACCAACGCTGCGCCGCCACCCATAAAAAGAGTGAGTCCTGCGGGGTCAAGAATATATAAAATATAGCCCAATATGCCGATAAATGTAAATGTACGGTCAGTGCCGAAAGTTATTTTATCGGTCTCGTTTTTAAGCATCATCTTGCGCTGCGAAAGCCCAATAAGTAACGAAAATACCGTCACCAGAACAAAAGAGACCAGTTCTTTGGGTAATATGTCTAAGTACTCTTTCATAGTTAATTAATTAGAGATTTCAGATTTCGGACTTGAAACTCAAAACTATATTCTCAAACGTTTATTTTTATTCGTCAGGGCAATGTGGTAAGCTTGGTAATAGTGTTCTATAAACTCCTCCCAAAGCGCTTTTTTAGATATTTCGGAAGCGGTTTCCCGACATTGTTTTACTTCTGCTTTCGTTTTATTTGTAAAACGATGAAGCACGTCGGCTATCGCGGATACAAGTTCGGAATTATTGTAATCTGAACGATGCAGTGCCACGGCGCCTTTTTTATTTTCAAAATTATCTTTGACCCACTGCCCGAAGCCGGCTAAGTCGGTAGTAACGGTGGGTACGGAAAATGCTACGCTTTCCAGCGGCGTGTATCCCCACGGCTCGTAATACGATGGAAATACGGTAATGTCCATTCCGATAAGCAAATCCCAATACGTCATATTGAAAATTCCATCAAAGCCATTTAAGTAAGAAGGTACAAAAATTACTTTCACCTTTTCGTCTTTTTCATTGGTGAAATGAAACCAGCGCAACGCCGAAATCACGTTGTCATTCTGGTAATCATAAAGTTCATGTGTGGTATGTTTGTTCCAATAGTCCACGTATGCATCCGGATTTTGGAGTTTTTCAATAATATCGGGTCTCGGTCCCAGAATATGCGCCGGCACCATAATAAACGCTAAAACTTCCGATTTCATGTCCTCTCGTTGCGAGAGATTTTTGAGTGATTCAACAAATATGTCGATGCCTTTATTTTTATACTCGTACCTACCCGCGGTGCTTATGAATACGGTGTCTTTTTTTAATGAATAGCCGAAGAGCGTTTCGGCTATTTTTATCAACCGTTCCCGAGCCGCTTTCCTTCTTTTCTCAAAGTCTTTTCCTTGAGGCACAAAGCTGTCTTCAAATCCGTTCGGGGTAATAATATGCGGCGTTTTATCCAGCAGCTGCGCGCATTCCTCGCCGGTAATTTTACTTACGGTGGTAAAGCAATCGGCTATGTGCGCTGCTGTTTTTTCAGTGGAATGTTTGGAGGTTACATTCAGTTCAAACGCCATTTGGTCGCCGTTATAGCCTTTCATGTAGTCATATAGCGGCTTGTTGTTTCCGGCTATGGAGCGTCCTATGGTGGTAGCGTGGGTGGTAAAGACGGTAGCTATTCCGGGTACATTTTCCTGAATATAGTACTCGCCAAAGGTGGTCATCCACTCGTTAAAATGCGCTATGACATTAGTTTCACTAGTCAGATTAAAAAATCTGTAATAACTTTCTATGACTATCCCGCAGGCGTGTCCGAACATGGAAGCTTCGTCATAATCGCCGTAAGCGGCAATGGAATTTACACCGAATTTTTCCCATACGCGGGCGTAAATTTCATTCTTTTTTCTGTAAAGTGGCGTGAAATCCACTAAAACAGCAACGGGTGCGCCGTGAATTTTCCAACGCCCGATGCGAAGCGGCAAACCTGTTTGAAGGATAAAATCGTTTCGCCATTCTGCCAGCAGGTCATCGTTTTGCTCAAAATAAGGCGACTCGCTTTCTTTCCAAATGTCCGGTCCGATAAAGATTAATCGGTCTTTTAGTTCTTTTTCCAACGTTTCGGCGCGGGTGGAAAGTACGGTATAAATACCGCCCACCATATTACAAACTTCCCAGCTTGCTTCAAAAATATAATCGGGTTTAAGTGGTTTCATCGGGTGTATGTGCTATTTATAAAGAAAACGATGCAAATATACGTAATTTTGAAAAAACACAGGGTTCATTTTTAAAAGAATGAAGGGGATGATTATTTAATTTTTTCAAAATATATCCTTTGGTTATTATTATTTCTGTTTTTTAACTCAACATATTAATAAAATGCTCATTTATATGTTCTACAACATAAAATATCATAATCCAAAATTGTGTTCTATACATTAATTTTGTATTCGAAAAAAGACCATTATTTTTTTATAATTTAATCGTAACAGTTCAGTACTGTAAAAAGTGATTACCATCATGTATGAGGTGATTTATTATTAAAATGCTAAAATTGTTTTCATTATAAATAAATTGACGATTTGCTGAAATAATAAGATTTGAGTTTTATTTATTCTGACTTCCATCGTCAGTCTTTTATTATGAATTTTTAAGGAGTCCATATTTTTTTTGCCAATTTTTTTTTACGATATTAAACTTAATCAACATAACCAACAATTATTAATTTAAAACACGAGAGAATGAAAAACAAAAAACATTTTTTGATGAAGGGCTTTCTTACTCTATTCTTGAGTATATCAGTCCTTGCTGCTTTCGGGCAGAATCTCACCGTTCAAGGTACTGTTACCGATGAGAAAAATGAACCGATTATCGGGGCATCGGTAAAAGTGCAAGGAACTTCATTAGGCGCCTCGACTAACTTAGATGGGAAGTTTACGATAGCCAATGTTCCAAGCAAAGCAACACTTAATATTAGCTACGTGGGGATGAAAACACAAATTATTCCTGTCAACGGTCGTGCAAAGATTGATGTGGTTTTGCAAGACGATGCAAAATCATTAGGTGAGGTGGTCATAACAGGTTACGGTGGAGTTCAGAAAGCTAAAACTATGACAGCTTCTGCGGCAACAGTAAAAGTGGCAGAATTGGCTAAACTTCCGGTAACTTCTATGTCTGAAGGGTTAGGAGGACGTGTTACAGGGGTGATTACTCAGCAGAGTTCCGGTACTCCTGGTGAGAATGTGAGAATTTGGATTCGCGGTGGTGAAAATATTTTATATGTGATTGATGATGTGGTAATGGAGTCGGCGCAAGGTAATGCTTTCTTTAACCGTTTACGCCCTGATGACATAGCATCCATGTCTATATTAAAAGATGCTTCGGCTACAGCTGTATATGGACCACGTGCTGCGAATGGCGTAGTGGTAATAGCGACCAAACGTGGTGGTGATAGCGCTCCGGTAATTACACTGAATCAAAAAGTTTCTATAATGACTCCCGCCTATAGGCCTAAAGGATTAACCCCTTATGAATATGCTTTACAACGTAGCGAAGTGGAATTTGCCAGTTTTCAAGAGAGTCCTACATTCAATAATGTAGAGTTGGGTAAATATTATATGGGCGATTTGTGGCAAAAAGGATACAGTCGGGAGGATATAATGAAAATGGTGAATGAAAAATATAAATCAAATTATACGATAGGTGAAATCAATGATTTATTTGATCCTTTCAAAACTCAAGGAAAAAATATTCAAGATTACTATTCTTTCAATGATCCTTGGAATATGTTTAACCACACTCAACCTATGTATCAAACAAATGTAAGTTTACGTGGAGGTAGTGACCGGATAAAGTATTATTCCAGTCTGGGATATATGAATCAGAAAGGAATCAGTAAAACGTATAATTATGAACAAGTAAATTTTGTGTTAAATACTGATGCTTTTTTATTGAAAGATAAAAGTCTAAAGTTTATTTTCAATGTAAACGGAAATACCAGTAATCAAAAGAAACCTGCGGGTGGAGATGGTATTTTTACTAATGCAATGTATGGAGATTTGATGCCGAGAAGACCAGCTCAATGGAGTACCGGATTACCTCGTAAAGGTTCGGTGGAATCCTTGTTAGCCAACGGATTTAATGATACGGAAGCTTATCGGTTTCAAATGAATAGCGGTTTGAAGTGGAATCTGCCTTGGATAGAAGGTTTATCAGCAACCAGCACTGTTAACTTCACTACTACTTACAACACCAATAGAGTGTTTAATTATGACGAGGAGAATGTGTATGACGCACCTTATTCTACCAGTTTTTCCGGTTATAATCCTGTGAACGCTAATATGTATCAGTATTGGTATAAGTATAAATTGTTGACCGGTATTTTCCAGTTGGATTACGCACGTTCTTTTGGCAAACATAATCTTTCTGCAATGGTTAACTATCAAAGCCAGATAAGGAAAGAAAACTGGACTTCGGCTAAGAAAAAAGGCTATCCCACTACCTTAGCTCCACAAATTGATTTAGGTGGGGAAATGGTGTCCAGTGGCGGTTCAGGCTCCGAATGGGGATCTGCCTCATACATCGGTCGTTTCACTTATGATTATGACAATAAATATCTTTTTCAATATAGCGGAAACTACAACGGGTCATTAAACTACAGCCCCGGAAAACGTTGGGGGTACTTTCAGGCAGCCTCTTTAGGATGGGTTATATCTCAAGAGTCTTGGTTTAAGAGATTTGTGAATCCCAATATCGTTAATTTGCTTAAGTTGCGTGGCGGTCTTGGTTTAGTTGGAAATGATGACGTGGGTTATCCTTTTTCTTATCTGACTCAATACACTCAAAACTCAAACCGTGTTCTTTTTGGTGATAATATGGATCCAAATGTCGGTTGGAATGTGTCATCTGTGGCTAATGATTTAAGATGGTCAAGTAGTACGCAATACGGCGCGGGTGTAGATTTTGGACTGTTAAAAGATCGTCTGACAGGAGCTTTTGATGTGTTTCTTTATATGAATAAAGGAGATGTAATGGATATGTCGCCGGATATGATTCGTGCCGATATCTTGGGTATGCCTAATATTCCTAAGATTAATGCACCTTATAATACTTCACGTAAAGGTGGATTTGAAGTATCTCTTAATTGGCAAGATAGGATAGGTCAAGTAGGATATCGCTTGGGAGTGAATTATTCTTATTGGGATGTGCGCCAAAGTCGGCATACCGATGTAAGTACGGATTATTATTCCCCCACTTTTGATTTTATAGGGAAACGCACTATGCATCCTGTATATCCTCTTGGCTTAAAAACAGACGGTTTGCATGGAAGTTGGAATGATATGTATAATTCTATGTTACATGCTACACGTAATATGACTGCCGGAACTGTTGCTCTTGTAGATTTGAATGGTGATGGTAGAGTAAATGATTATTATTGGTTAAATAAACCGGGTACTACTCCTTTGACTCAATACGGCGTAACGTTAGGAGCCGATTGGAATGGCTTTGATTTGGAAGTATTCTTCCAGGGCGCCACCAATGTTTCCGGTGCTATGCCTTCACCTTTCCGTAATCAACAGAGTTATATGTGGAATTATGGACAATATGGTTTCCAGTATGCTTATACACCCAGTCACCCGGATGTAAATGCTGCGCTTCCTATTCCTGTCCCTGAAGGAAACGGTTTTGGCTATAGCTATATTGATTTTTGGGCTTTTGATGCGTCTTATTTGAAACTTAAAAATATAAGCTTGCGCTACGACATGAAGAAGACTGTGCTGAGAAATATACAGTTTGTTCAAGGATTAGACTTAGGTTTTGTAGTAACAAATGCATTTACTTGGACAAAAAAATCCTATCCGCTGAAAAACTTACAAGATCCGGAATTTATAACCTCAGGTGCTTCTATTTACAATAATAATGGAACCTTGGGAAGCTATCCTACTCAACGCTCATACACCTTTAGTTTAACAGTAACTTTATAAAAATTAAAATATGAAACAGCCATGTAAAGATATTCTTGACATACAAGGGAATGTTTGTATGGCGTGTTCCATGTGACCCTAAAAAATAAAATTATAAACACATGAAAAATAAAATAAAAAAAGCTATTTTAGGAGGAATATATTTCTCATTTATAATGGGAATTACCACAGCGTGTGATCCGCTGGGTATTCAGCCTACCACTAAGGTGGACGAAGATCGTTTCTGGCAAAACCCACAATTGGCACGCTCTTATGTAAACGATTTTTACCTGTGGGCACCTGCTGCTTCCGGCGATAATTTTCAATCCGAACAATGGTCTGATAACTGTCAAGGAAACTATGAACAAGATTGGAACACTTACAGACAGACACCATTTACTCAGCGCTTATATGATGAAAACAGCGGCATATCCGTATTTTCTGCACCTTGGACAGATGCGTATAGAAAAATTTATAATGTGAATTTAGGCATTGAGAAGATTAACTCTTCTAATTCATTGCCTGAAAATTTGAAAAATCAACTCCTTGGCGAGTGTTATTTTTTCCGCGCATTTGTTTATTTTGATATGGAAAAATACTGGGGTGCAGTTCCTTATGTGGGTAAAGCGCTTAAAATCGATGATAATACTTATCTTCCTCAAAACAAACGTGAAGAAATTTTTGATAATATATTAGCAGACTTGAAAAAATCTGTGGATTATTTTAACACTTATGGCGGCTCTACTTTATTAGGCTTGGTTAATAAAGACGTATCTAACGCATTCATTTCTCGAGTAGCATTATATGCTGCTAATGCTGCGGATGCTTCCTCTAAAAATTTATATTCTGATGATCCCGCCGGATTGTTTAAATTCAGCAAAAATGCACAACATTATTATCAAATAGCTTATGATGCATCTAAAGGATTGATAGGAAAATACAGTCTGGAGAATGATTATGAAACGTTGTTTACTTCTACCGAATCAAACAAAAGCAGGGAAGCTATATGGCCCGTAATGTTTAAGGAGAACCAACGCGGTGGATTTAATCCTACTTCTAAAAATGGTCCTGACGGTTATTACTATGGTGGCACAGCGGCAGCTTCTTATCAGTGGGAGTTTCGTTCCGGATTGTTTCCTACGCAAGATTTAGTGGATTGTTATTTGCAAAAAGATGATGCGGATGGAAAATGGAAGAAATGGTGGGAAACATCACAAGCGCAAGCTATGGGTATCACTAAAAATGCCGATGGAGAAATTCAAGGTGAAAATGCCGATTATAGGAATATATTTAAAAATCGTGATAAACGTTTTTATGCTACGGTTACTTATGATGGCGCTTATATGGGTCCTGCACAAGAACGTTATATGATTCAAACTTGGATAGACAATACAAATCCTGCGACTTCATTAAAATATAGTTCCCTGCATACTGGTTACAGATTTTTAGATAAGATGACGGTAGCGCCTATCAATAGAGCATCTGCCCAAACTATCACTGGATATTATTCGAGAAAATATTCGCAGTTTAATAAATATAATAATGACGGAACTTTTGATAAAGGCACTCAAAGGCAAACCAGCTATTTTAATATACGTTATGCAGAAGTGCTGTTAAACTGTGCCGAAGCAGGCATTAAGTTAAATAAATCGGATGCTAAAGGGTATATTGATGAAATTCGTCGCCGTGCAGGCTTATCAGACTATGATGGTAGTGACTTATGGGAAGAAATGAAGACACAACGTCGATTAGAGTTTGCTTTTGAATGTCCCGGATTCCGTTATTTCGACCTTTTACGTTGGAGTGAAGCTGATGGCAAATCCGTTATAAATGAACTAAATCAGGCATCCAGAGGTATATGGATTTTCCGTAAAGGTATTTCAAGTGAAAAGGTAGGAGAAAATGGTTATCCTGTAAAACCGGGTGACCCTGGCTATTTTACGCCCAAAATTCAGACTTTCAGAATGCCCTATGATTATTATAAGAGAAAATTTGACAATAGTAGATATTATTTCGTACCCTTCTCTTCTTCACTTCTAAAAAACTATACTGTTTTGCAGCAGAATCCGGGATGGAAAAATTATAATTATCAATAACAAATTAAAAATAAGACTATGATATTAAATAAATTATTGAAAAAAGCATACGCCGGAGTTATTGTTCTCTCCGGTATAACCTTGGCTTTATCCAGCTGCCAAGGGGGATTGACTTATGAAGATGCACCGGAATCAGTATATTCCAAGGTAGGTGCAAACCGATTAGATGTAAGGGCAAGAGAATTATTTCAAAATAAAATCTATGCTATTAACTGGAACCAATGGGTAGAAAATTATTTGAATACGCAACTTATAGGTAATACAGGTACAAGTTGGACTAATAATACAGGCGTTGCTGTTACGCTGAGTAACGGTAGTATTGTGCAGCCCGGTGCAAAAGTAACCGGTGGAATAACACAAGAGGATAACGCAGATGCGCCTGATGGAAAGTTATATGTTATGACCGTGTATGCTCAGGATCATGCTACCTATAAAACAGCTAACAAAGGATATCTATTTGATGGTAGTAAGTTTACCGGTGATTTCAAATTAGGAGACCCCATCACTAACAATCGTTCAGAAACGGTTAAGCTGCCTGTTAGAAAAAATGAAATTATTTGTGAAATGGTATTGGATGATGCTTTCAACTGTGTTGTAGAAAGAGTGGGAGACGCACCTGCATTAGGTGAGCCCGGTGATTTTTCAACTCCTAAACGTTATTTGGTGAAAAATATAGCTTATCTTCCTAAAGGCGTACAACAATATAAACGCTTATACGAAGTGCGTGTAGTGTTCTATCCTTTTTAATAGATAGCGAAAGAATAAAATAGAGTTACGGGTTAAAATTAATCAAAATAATATCTTTTGTTGTGGGATTAACACAAAAATAGATATTGTTCAAAGATTATTTTAACCCGTGATTTAATTTTAAATTAAAGTTGAATTTTTATTAAAAATGTATATATTTGTAAAATAAAAAAATGTTTTATTTTAAGTTGTTGTGTGTGAGCGGAATAATGTATTTTGAGTAATGGTGTGTTTTTCTGTTTGTTCAGAAACTACTTTGTCTGTAATCCTGATATTGAATGAGATATTCCATAGTATTACGGAGAATTTTAAAATACATGGTTATAATAATAGTATTTGGCGGACTCGTGAAAAAGATTAACATTAGAGCAAATTCCCATTTATAAGTAGGATATACTATGGAAACGATTAAAATAAAAAAAGCAATCCGCATTCTATTTTGTTTTTGTTTATTTGCAAAATGTGTGTCGGCACAAGGGTTTACTGTGGATACAATACTTAATCGTATGGTTAAGCAAATCAATCTTTATCCGCAAGAAAAGTTGTATGTTCATACCGATCGTTCTACTTATGTAGGGGGTGAAAAAATATGGATGCGTGCTTACGTAACCAATGCCGTTTCTCATCGTCCCGAATATGGTAGCCGCTATGTATATGCCGAGTTGATAGACCCGGTAGGGCGCATAACGCAACGAGTAAGGATGCGTCAAAATGATACTGTCGGTACACAGGGCTACTTTGAGCTTTCGGATACGTTAATAGCTGGTTCCTATACGTTGCGTGCTTATACTCGTTATATGGAAAATAATGGGGAAGCTTATTTTTTTAAGAAAAGAATTCATGTCTTAAATACGTTAGGGAAGTCCATCCAAGTAAAACCGGAGTGGGGCGAAAAGGGGAAAGTAAAATTCACCTTGACCGATCCAACCAGCAATTCTTCTCCCACAGTACGTAATGTAAAGCTATTTATGGGTAAAGAGGAGTTGGTGTCTTCTTATAAAAACGGCATTGTAAATGCTGATGTCTCTTTTTTTACTTCGAATAATAAATGTGTATTGTTGCATGCCGGTAACTATAAAGAGTATATTCCCATACCTTTCTCGGCAGAATACAGTGTGTCTTTCCTTCCCGAAGGCGGTAATTTAGTGGCGGGTGAATTGTGTAAGGTGGCATTCAAAGCACTTTCTGAGGACGGCAGTGGATGTGATATATCCGGCGAGGTGAAAGATGAGCAAGATATAACTGTAACTACCTTTGAAAGCTTACATAACGGCATGGGAACATTCAGCTTTATCCCTATGGTGGGAAAGCAATATAAGGCGGTATGTAAAAACAGCGGTAATAAAGTAAAGGTATTTAACCTACCTATTGCTGCGACAAGTTCCGTATCTTTAAAAATAGACAGCCGAAAGGATATCCTCTTCTTAAATATTCTTCATACTTCAGCATTTGCTGCTGATTCTGTTTGGATTATAGCACATCAGGGAGGAGTGCCTTATTATACGCGGCTTTGTGCGTTGAACGAGACTATTTCTTTCAAAAAAAATAATTTTAATGCGGGTATTGTACACTTTATGGTTGCTACGCGGGATTTAGATGTTATTAGTGAAAGGCTTGTTTTTATCTATCCTGATGAGGAAGTATTGGGGCAAGTTCTTTCAGATAAAGAGTATTATAAGTCCCGTGAAAAAATAAAATTGTCTTTAGAATTGAAAGATAAAAACGAAAATCCTTTGAACGCCACATGTTCCTTAGCAGTAACCTCTAATGTGGATGTGATACCGGATTCCTGTGTTAGCATTTTTTCGACTTTGCTTCTTTCCTCAGATTTGCAAGGATACGTTGAAATGCCGCATTGGTATTTTAGTAAAGGGTCAGAAAAATTAAAGGCGGAAGCGGTGGATGTACTTATGCTTACGCAAGGTTGGCGCAGGTACGATATGGCAAAAGCAATAAAAGGAATGTATGCTGTTCCCACTATACGTCCTGAAACAAGTATGGAATTATCAGGAAGAGTTGTAAGTTATATCTTGCGTAAACCCGTAGCTCATACTAAGGTGGGTATTTCCGTGCCTCAGTTTATGGTGGTAGAACAAGTAGAAACAGACGAGAACGGATACTTTCGGTTCAATAATTTTGAGTTTCCTGATACCACAAAATATTTGATTAGCGCTCTTTCAAGAAAAGCAAAGGACAACGTGGAGTTGCGAATTGACAAGGACAATTTTCCTTCAGTTGATTATTATCTACCGCTTGACTATAAAAAAAGATTAAACGCGTCCGCTACTTCAACTTATTTAGAACGGGCGGATATGCAACTCTTTTATGAAAAGGGAATTCGTAATAAATGGTTGGACGAAGTGCTTGTTACAGCGCCGAGAAGAGTTTATAAAACAATCAGTGAACGTTATGCGGATGTGGTGGTGCGCGAAGACAAACTAAAAACAAGGAATAATTACAGTCTATCGGAAGCTATAGGACCGTTAAACATTCCCGGTCTTTTTTATTCTGATGGAAATCTTGTCTTTAGAGGTTTAAAAGTTTTTTTGTTTTTAGATGGCATCCTCGTGGAAAAAGAAAATGTCAGATTTATTCTGGAAAGTTTGATGGTATTAAATATACAGCAGTTGGATTTTTCGAGAAGTGAATTTATACCTGGTATATATAAGGCAGCTCCAATTTTGTATATAACGCTTAAAAGTGGAAACGATATTTCCAGAAATTATTCACCTTCCAATATATCTGTTCTCAAATTGTTAGGTTACCAGCAGCCTGTAGAGTTTTATTCTCCACAATATGATAAAATAGGGAATGCTAAACCTGACTTGCGTACCACTGTTTACTGGAACCCGGACATAAAAATAAAAAATGGGAAAGCAGACGTGAACTTTTACTCGGCAGATAGTAATGTTGATTATAATGTTATTATAGAAGGATTGACAGACGAGGGAAAACTTATAAGGATGCAGAAAGTTATACCTTAGAGAATATGCGTTCGATTTAATAGACCACATGTTCTGTTTCGGGATATTTATATGGTAATTGTGTATTCGATTTTTCTAATACCTCAAGCCGCTCATCCCCGAGCGGCTTGATTTTTATCCCCTCTTCCCATTTTTCCAAAATCCAAACTTTTTTCCTATATTTGTATGTTTTTTTGAATAATAATGTCGGAAAAACAACCCATTGAAAATTAAAGAATTAGAAAAAATAGAATGAGCGAAGAAGTAGTAAAAAACGGAAACGAAGAGTACGGAGCAAGTAGTATTCAGGTGCTGGAAGGTTTAGAAGCGGTGCGCAAGCGTCCCGCCATGTACATTGGCGATGTTGGTCTTAAGGGCTTGCACCACTTGGTATATGAGGTGGTGGATAACTCTATCGACGAAGCGCTGGCAGGACACTGTGATACCATCAGTGTAACCATTAATGAGGATAATTCTATTACCGTGGTGGATAACGGACGCGGCATCCCGGTGGATATGCACGAGAAAGAAGGCAAGTCCGCTCTGGAAGTAGTAATGACCGTGCTCCACGCCGGAGGTAAATTTAACAAAGACAGTTATAAAGTGTCCGGTGGATTGCACGGCGTAGGTGTATCCTGCGTAAACGCGCTTTCTACCCTTACCCGCGTGGAAGTGGCACGTAATAACAAACTATACGTGCAGGAATACGCTTGCGGTATTCCCCAATTTGATGTGAAAGAAATAGGCACGTCCGACAGAACCGGCACTACCGTTACTTTCCTGCCCGACAAAACTATTTTTATTGAAACGGTTTATAAATACGATATTTTGGCTAACCGATTGCGTGAGTTGGCTTTTCTTAATGCCGGAATTACCTTGACGCTTACTGATAAGCGTGAAAAAGACGAGAACGGCGACTATAAAACGGAAACTTTTTATTCCAAAGAAGGGCTGAAAGAATTTGTGGAATACATCGATGAAAGTCGCGAAAACCTGATTGAGAACATTATCCACATATCTACGGATAAAACAGGTATTCCGGTGGAAATAGCCATGACCTATAATACTTCGTATAACGAAAACATCCACTCTTACGTTAATAACATCAATACCATAGAGGGTGGTACGCACCTGGCGGGTTTCCGTCGTGGATTGACACGTACCTTGAAAAAATATGCCGAGGACAATAAACTGCTCGAAAAAATGGAAAAGCAGAAAATTGAAATCAGTGGCGATGATTTTCGTGAAGGGCTTACAGCCGTTATTTCTATCAAAGTAGCCGAGCCACAGTTTGAAGGGCAAACCAAAACCAAATTAGGTAACAACGAAGTAATGGGCTCGGTGGATGTAGCCGTAAGTGAAGCCTTGGGCGCTTACCTGGAAGAACATCCGAAAGAAGCCCGCACCATAGTGGACAAAGTAGTGCTGGCGGCTACCGCGCGCCACGCGGCTCGTAAAGCGCGTGAAATGGTACAGCGTAAATCGCCGCTTTCCGGTGGCGGATTGCCCGGAAAATTAGCGGACTGTTCCAGTAAAGACCCCGAAAAATGTGAATTGTTTTTAGTCGAAGGAGATTCCGCGGGCGGAACTGCCAAGCAAGGACGCAGCCGCGAGTTTCAGGCGATATTGCCCTTGCGTGGAAAAATTCTGAACGTGGAAAAAGCCATGCAACATAAAGTGCTGGAAAGTGATGAGATAAAAAATATCTATACCGCTTTGGGCGTTTATATTGGCACGGAAGAGGATAGCAAGGCATTGAATCTAAGTAAAATACGCTATCATAAAGTCATTATCATGACTGATGCCGATGTGGACGGAAGCCACATTGCCACGCTGATTATGACATTCTTCTTCCGGCACATGAAAGAGTTGGTAGAGCAGGGTTATCTTTATATTGCTACACCGCCGCTTTACTTGTGTAAAAAAGGGAAAGTGGAAGAATACTGCTGGACAGAACAGCAACGTCAGGTATTTATAGATAAATACGGCGGCGGAAGCGAATCCGGAATCCATACCCAACGTTATAAAGGTCTTGGTGAGATGAATGAAAACCAGCTTTGGGATACCACCATGAATCCGGAAAACAGAACGTTGCGTCAGGTAACCATCGAGAATGCTGCTACTGCCGACCATGTTTTCTCTATGTTGATGGGGGATGATGTAGCGCCGCGTCGTCAATTTATAGAGCAAAACGCTACGTATGCTAATATTGACGCGTAAGATGGGGATAAACGGTTTCCGAACCGTTTATTCATTTAATAAGAGAGTACAATAGAATAATTAAATATCCGTTTATTTTAGCGGGCGGGACTACCGATATTCTTGTCTGTCCTTAAATTTAGTCCATTAGAAATTATTTTTTGAAATAATAATTCCGAAATGAAAATCTGCGTATTCTGTTCTTCCGGCAATGATATTGCCGAAAGTTATAAACAATCGGCGTTTCGGTTAGGAAAAACGTTGGCAGAACAGGGGCATACATTGGTTTACGGTGGCGCTACGGGCGGATTGATGGATGCGGTGGCGGAAGGCGCGGCATGGGCATCGGGCGAAATCATCGGCATTATCCCTGAAGCAATTGTACGGAACAAGCGGTTAAGCGCTTTGCCCACTACGCTCATTCACACGCCGGATATGAACGAGCGGAAAAAACAGATGCTGGCAATGTCTGATGTGTTTGTAGTGCTGCCCGGAAGTTACGGTACGCTGGATGAAATGTTTAGCGTAATAGCCGCCGGAATGGTGGGGGAACATACGAAACCATTATTTTGTGTGAATGAAAACGGTTTTTACACTCGTCTTTTAGCGCATCTTCATTTTATGCAAGCTCAGTGTTCTACGACTAAAAGCGCCCACTATCAACCTGTTTTTGTGAAATCGACGGAGGAGTGTGTGGAGAAAATAAAGAATCTGATGTTGTAATTATTCTATTTTTTATCAAACATATTTAGTTCGCCTGTTTTTTGTAAACTTTAAATGTAAAAAAGTTTCCTTTAACTTGCGAAATCAACACTCAACACTGCAAACTATTAACTACTATGAATCTATTCTGGAAAAAACTTTTTGGAGGAATTCTTTCCACTTCCAAGTATGAGCAAAATGAAAAATCATTGGTGCGTGATATGAAACGCTATGACGAAATCAGCCGTTCAGCAGAATTGGCGGAATTTCGGGAATTATACCATGTGATAAAATCAGCAGATTTCAAAGAAAAAAAGAAAACCTTACAGAATAGAAAGTACAAGGACACGGAAGAATTCCGTGTAAGCCGTAAATTCCAAAAACTACACGCTGACGCTAAAATCAAACAATACTACGCTACCCATCAGTCTGAGCAGTTAAAACAATTCTTACACTTTAAAGCCACTCCTGAATATGAGAATTTAGGCGATAAAAATAAAGTGTCTCAATCTGTACTTTTACAGAAATACAAGGATTTTGAACGTTCCGCAGAATATAAAAACTACGTTCGTTTCCATGACTCGTACATTCTCAAAGAGTACGAGGAGCTAAAAAAGAAAGTTTCTACCCCGGAATTTAAATCCCAAAATGATTTTTGGTCGGATAACCGTCGCTGGCAAACCACGCCGGAATATGCCAAAGAACAACGCTACTATGAGTTGGCTAAGAATCCTGACATCGCTTTCTTTGAAAACACCAAGCCCGAACGTTTTAACCAACATCGTAAATTGGTGAAAACCTTTGCCGATAATTTTGACTGGAACACCTTGGACAAATCGCATTGGGCATTCGGCTTTCACTCCAACAAAAATTTGAAAGAAAACTACTCTTTCTATAATGAGCAGCAGGCAAATAACGGAGGTAAAAACGTGAAAGTACGGGAGGGTGTTTTGGATATAGAAACTCGCCGCGAAAAAGTAAAAGCGCCTGCTTGGAATACACAAAAAGGCTTTGTAGAAAAAGAATTTGAATATACATCCGATGTTATTCAATCTGCCGCTACATTTAAGCAGAAATACGGACTATTCCGCGCTAAAATACGCTGCACGGGAAATGTGCATCACGCTTTTTGGTTAAGCGGAGAGGATAAAATGCCCCACACAAACATTTTCCATTTTAACGGCAAGGAAATAACCATGGGTAATGCCCATGCTCACGTAATGGATGAAGTGAAAGTAACCGGTCTGCCTCATAATACTTTCCATATTTACAGCTTGATATGGACACCCAAAGAACTTATTTGGTTTATAAATGACTTGGAAGTGTACCGCACCACAGCCAACGTACCGCAAGAGCCTATGTATCTTGGATTTAATTCTTTCATTCCCGAAAAACAAAAACCGGCGGAAGGAAATCTGTACGTGGATTGGGTAAGAGCCTTCGCCCTAGACGCCTAACACACCGTAAAATTCTGTTATTCTATCGCAAATCCACATAATTCGTAATTCGTAATTTATAATTCGTAATTCGTAATTAATTATAATGAATTCGGCTCTGATTAGTATAATAATTCCCGCTTATAACACTGCCCTATATTTGGATAGATGTATGACCTCTGTTTGTGCTCAAACGTATGGGAATATTGAAATCATCTTAGTAAATGATGGAGCTACTGACCATACGCCCGCTCTGTGCGATGCTTGGGCGGAAAAAGACGCGCGTGTGCGGGTAATTCATCAAGCCAATCAAGGGCTTGCCGAAGTATGCAACGTGGGAGTGAAGGCATCTAAGGGAGAATTTATCGGCTTTGTGGATAGCGATGACTGGATAGAGCCTCGCATGTTTGAGCAATTATACCATTCCATTCAGAAATATAACTCAGACATATCCGTTTGCAGTGTTTTGTTAGAAACGGAAAGTGGAAAATTTTTGCGTCGTTCAGGCAGTCTTAAAGAAAAAGTAAGAGCAGGCAATGCGGCTCTCAAGAAAATACTGATAGATAAATCCGAAAAAAGCTATCGGTGGAATAAACTATATCGGAAAACGCTTTTTGAGGGGATTGTTTTCCCAAAAAACCGCGTTTTTGAAGATTTAAACACAGTGTATAAGCTTTACGCCAAAGCAAAGGCGGTTTCTTATACCGGCACTCATCTCTATCATTATATACAAAGAGCAGACAGTATTATAGGAGCGGTAAGTGTACAAAAAGAACTGGATTTTTTCACGGCAAATGCGGAAAGATATGATTTTATTACTAGATTTCCTGATTTTTCGGATAGGGAAAGAAAAAAACTTCATATCCGTACTATTAAAAGACTCTTACGCAGTAGTCATAAAGTGTACAAAATGAGTAAATCGGATGAGTATAAGCCTCAAAAAGACAAAATAATAGAGTATATGCGTAAGAATTATCGGCATGACTTTAAATTTGAAAATTATCGCAAATATATTCTTCATAACTACTGGGTTAGCATTCCTTTTCTGCATTTATATACCTAATCTTTCCTTTTTATCAAGCAATGAATACCCCTGTAATAAGCATCATCATTCCCGCATTCAATACAGCTAAATATCTGGATAAATGTGTGGGCTCGGTGTGTGGACAAACTTTTAGAGATATTGAAATTATTATAATCAATGATGGTTCTACCGATGATACGCCCGTAATTTGTAATAAATGGGCAGAGAAAGATGAAAGAATAAAAGTGTTTCATACACCTAATAATGGTGTGGCTGAAGCCCGAAATATCGGATTGAAAAATGCCCAAGGTCAATTTATCGGTTTTGTAGATGCCGATGACTGGATAGAGGCGGATATGTTTGAGGTGCTTTATAATTCCATACAGAAACATCATTCAGATATAAGTATATGTGGTGCATACGTGCAAACTATGTCAGGAAACACGCATAGAATTTCTCTTCACGCGAAGCAGGAAAAAATTTGGGGACAAAAAGAGGCCTTGAAACGCTTATTAATGGATCATTCCATTAAGAACTACCTTTGGGATAAGTTATATAGAAAAGAACTGTTTTGTGGAATTACATTTCCTACGGGCCAATTGTTTGAAGACCAAAGCGTATTGTATAAATTATTTGAAAAGGCATCCTTAGTAAGTCATACCGGAAAATTATTATACCATTACATACAGCATGAAGGAAGTGTTTTAGGTACCTATAACCCTAAAACAGAAATGGATTACTATCACTCTCAATTGGCATTTTATCACTACATTATCAATAAAAAAGATTTCTCCTCGAGTGAAAAAAAGATATTAGCTTCTTTTCCTATAAAAAATATAATAATAACCTTATATAAGTTGCAAAAATCATCGTATGCTGATGATTATAAAGCAGAACAATATATATTATTATCCACTTTGAAAGAAATATACCGAAAAAATTACAATCCCGCATATTATAGAGTATATCGGTTTCTATTATCTTCAAAGAATAAATTATATCAAAAATAAGGTAGAAAAGCTATACTAATGACAATTAAATTAATGGAAGGGAACACGGCGTGAACATTGTTTTTTTTGCCCAACGGGGATTTAATCCTAAAAATGGTGGTATAGAGCGAGTTTCGGATGTGTTAGCTAAGGGGTTTAGCGAAGCCGGACATCATGTGGAGTATGTTACGTGGCATTCAGAGGATGAATGCGGAGAGTTTATTCCCCCCTTTAATCAATTGATATTACCTGACCAAGAGCAAGTCTGTGGTTCTGACAACATCAAAGCGTTTGCCAATTTGGTGATTTCGGCGAATGTAGATGTTATTATATGCCAATATGCTTTAGAAAGAGAAGAAACGATATTGCCTTATTTAGTAAAAAAGAAGACCGGTGTAAAGCTAATCTATGTTTATCATTCTTCCCCTAACTTTGAAGCGTTATCTTTAGAAAATTTGCCACGCCCTATATTATCCAGAGAAAAAAGATGGCATAGACAATTCAAAAGAATTACTAGAATAGTGTTTAAAAAACAGAAGCAAGCCGCTCGTAACAAGCGGGTGGGCGCATTGTTTAGTGAACTCTATGCTATGGGCGATGCTTTGGTGGTATTATCAGAAAAATACATTCCCGTAGTTCAGCAACTGTCGGGTATAAATTCTACCGAGAAATTATATGCTATTGGAAACCCTAATACCTATCATACTTCGGAGGTAATCATCGGAAAAAAAGAAAATACGGTGCTCTTTGTGGGACGTCTTTATTCTGAAAAACGTCCGGAAAAAGCAATGCAGCTTTGGCAACGTGTTCAATATAAGTTTCCGGATTGGAATATGAAAATGTTGGGGGTAGGTAGTTTGGAGAAAGATTTAAGGGAACTTCATCAAGTGTTGAATTTGGAACGTTTCTTCTTGGAGGGTTCTCAAAATCCACAGTCCTACTATGCTAAAGCTAAAATCTTTATTATGTTAAGTGACTATGAGGGTTTCCCCATGGCACTTACCGAAGCGATGCATTACGGAGTAGTTCCGGTAGTATTTAATACCTTCCAAGCTTTGCCGGAAATAATTGAAGACAATGTTACCGGCGTAAGCGTAACGCCTTTTGATTTGGATGAATTTGAAGAAAAACTCACCGTTCTGATGTGCAATGACGAAAAAAGAGCGAAAATGGCGGAAAAAGCGAGAGTAAGTGTAGAAAGATTTGCCTTGCCAAATATCATTAAGAAATGGGAAGAAATCTTTGAAAAAATAATGTGATAGCAAAATACAGAACACACAATACAGAACACGGAACACGGAACTTGGAACTTGGAACTTGGAACTTGAAACACAGACTATTGACTATAATTATGATAGTTACAAAAATATACGGCGGACTTGCCGGACAAATGCTTCAATACAGCTTAGGGAGAGCGTTGAGTTTAAAACACAATGTGCCTTTATTGTTAGACTTGGAATGGTTTCAATCTGATTTTAATAAATCAAATGAGACACAAAGAGATTTTGGTTTGGATAAATTTCAGACTCAATTTTCTACTTTTGACAATTCATTCGTAAATAAAATACTTCGGAAACTGGGTATAAAAACCAAACTTCAAAAAGTTAAAGAGAAAACTTTTACTTTTGATGAGAATGTATTAAATTCACCAAATAATGCCATTTTGGACGGATATTGGTTCTCTTATAAGTATTTTGACGCTATAAAAGACGTCTTACGTAAAGATTTTACACCTTTTCTGTTAGATGAGAGAAACCAAACACTACTCAGCGTTATAAAAGCTGCCGAAAATCCTGTAGCAGTACACATCCGCCGTGGCGATTATGTTTCTAATCCCAATGCTAATAAGTTTCACGGGGTATTGCCGTTGGAATATTACAAAGAAGCTGTCCGATTGATAACCGACAAGGTGAAGAATCCTACCTTTTATGTTTTTTCAGACGACGCCCGGTGGGTGAAGGAACATTTTTCTTTTTTGGAAAATCCTGTTTTTGTTGATTTTAACGGCGATGCTAATAACCATATAGACATATTTCTAATGTCCAACTGTAAGCATAACATCATAGCCAACAGTGGTTTTAGTTGGTGGGGAGCTTATCTGAACGATAATAAAAATAAAACCGTAATAGCCCCCGAAACTTGGTTTTTAGCAAAAGATATGAATCCGAAAGACGTAAAACCAAACGATTGGATTTCGATATAGCATATAATAATGAAAGAATTGGAAAAAATAACTACCCCCACCATTATTCAGTTGCCCAAAATCTTGGACAAGCGTGGCAATTTATCGTTTTTTGAGAACGACAATCAGATTCCGTTCAGCATAGCCCGCACCTATTGGATTTTTGACGTGCCGGGCGGCGAGGAGAGGGGCGGACACGCTTTTAAATCGCAAAAAGAGTTTATCATTGCCTTGTCCGGAAGTTTTGATGTGGTGCTTCATAACGGAAAAGAAGAGATAAAATTCTCGCTAAACCGTTCTTACTACGGGCTTTATGTACCGGAAATGTATTGGCGCCGTATGGAAAATTTCTCTACAAATTCTTTGGCGCTGATTGTTTCGGATAAACTGTTTGATGCCGATGACTATATTCGAGATTTTGAGAACTATAAAAAAAATAGAAATGAATAATTTATTGTCAGTTTTTGATTGTTCGGTGATTGACTTGGGTAAATTTACCTTTCCTCAGGGTAATCTAACTGTTGTGGAAAACTCACACATATTTCCATTTCAGATTCAGCGAGTTTTTTATTTATACGATATTGCGGGTGGTGAAAATAGAGGGGCGCACGCACATGAAGAGTGTCATCAATTTCTTATAGCGGCAAGTGGAAGTTTCGAGATTTCTTTGAACGACGGGAAATTCAAGCGGCAGGTTTTTCTTAATCGTCCGGACATCGGATTGCATATACCTCCGGGTATTTGGGCGTCAGAGATTAATTTTTCTTCAGGGGCTATTTGTTTAGTATTAGCTTCACATACCTATAATGAGAAAGATTATATCAGAGATTATCAGGACTTTTTAAATTACAGAAACAATGCCTAAAATTCATCCCACCGCCGATGTGCAAACCACCCACATTGGCGAAGACACTACGGTGTGGCAGTTTTGCGTCATATTATCCCAAGCGGTTATTGGTAAAAATTGCAACATTAATTGTCAGGTTTTTATAGAAAATGATGTGCAAATTGGCGATAACGTTACCATAAAACCGGGCGTGCAAATTTGGGACGGTGTAATCCTTGAAGACAACGTGTTTGTAGGACCAAACGTAACGTTTACCAACGATATGGTGCCGCGTTCAAAACAATATCCTGAAAAATTTGAAAAAACAATCATAAAAAAAGGAGCGTCCTTAGGAGCTAATTCCACCATTATTACCGGGAAAACAGTAGGCGAATACGCGCTGGTAGGCGCCGGAAGCGTACTGACCAAAGACGTGCCCCCATACCAGGTCTTTTATGGTAATCCGGCAACGCATAAAGGGTACGTTACCGAAAAAGGAGTGTTGGTTCAGCTTGATCTGCGTGATGATGCCGGAAATAAATACACTTACGATGATAATAAATTGACAAAAATAAAATGACGATACCTTTTCTTGACTTACAAAAAATAAACCTTTCACACCAACAGGAGATAGAAGACAGGTTGCTTAACACTTTTCGTAGCGGTTGGTACTTGTTGGGCAGCGAGGTAAAGCGTTTTGAGGAAAATTTATGTAACTACATCGGCGCTCAAAACGTGATAGGTGTAGCCAACGGCTTAGATGCTTTGAGGCTGATAATCAAAGCTTATAAAGCGATGAACGTAATGCAAAACGGTGATGAAGTGCTGGTTCCCGCAAACACGTACATTGCTTCTGTATTAGCAATTTCAGACAATAATTTAACGCCTGTGTTTGTAGAGCCGGATGTCAATACATTTAATATCGATATAAATAAAATAGAGGAAAAAATTACCCCAAAAACCAAAGCCATATTATTGGTGCATTTGTATGGTAGAGCGGTTTTCTCTGAGGAAATAAAACGGCTGGCGCAAAAATACGGACTGAAAATTATTGAGGACAACGCGCAGGCAATTGGCGCTACATGGAACGGTGTAAAAACAGGGAATTTAGGCGATGCCGCGGGTTTTAGTTTTTATCCGGGGAAAAATTTGGGTGCGTTGGGCGATGCCGGCGCGGTTTCCACTAACGATAATCAGTTGGCAGAAACCGTTAGAGCATTGGCAAATTACGGCTCACGCAAAAAGTACGAGAACATTTACCAAGGGCTAAATTCACGGTTGGACGAGTTGCAAGCTGCCATTTTGGATGTGAAATTAAAGTATATTGACGCTGAAAATGAGCGCCGAAGAAGCATTGCGAAGCGTTATGTCGGGGAAATATGCAACGAAAAAATATTACTTCCCGCACTTCCCGAAAACGACAGCGAACACGTCTGGCATTTGTTTGTAGTAAGAACTAAAACGCGGGACAAATTCCAAAAATACCTTGCGGAAAACGGCGTGCAAACACTCATTCATTATCCCATTCCGCCTCATAAGCAGCAGGCTTATAGAGATTTTAATTCCCTTTCGCTGCCTATCACGGAGCAAATACACGATGAGGTGTTGAGTTTGCCCATCAGTCCCGTAATGAACGATGAGGAAGTTAGTAAAGTGATTGAGTTAATCAATAAGTATTAAAAACCTCAAACCTCAAACGTCAAACGTAAAGAAATGGTTTCTATCATAGTTGTATCATACAATCAGTCCGCATACATTGAAGAGTGCTTAAACAGCATTCACCATCAAAGCTATACGGATTGGGAATTAATCCTTGCCGATGATTTTTCTTCCGATAATTCGGTGGAAGTTTTTGATAATTGGCTGGAAAAGAACAATGTAGCCGCTAAAAAAAACTATCATACTCAGAACAAAGGGCTTTGCGCTACCTTGAACGAGTGTATCGATTTGGCAGAGGGAGATTACGTGAAGTTTCTGGCGGCGGATGATTACTTGCATCCGTTGTTCTTTGAAAAAGTAGTTCAACGTTTCTCAACATTGGATGACACTTACCGACTGGTATTCACGAATGCTTTTACCGTAAACGGCAAGTCAGAAATTACGGATGAAAGTTATCTGAAAGAACCTGCGCCCACAGGATATGTTTTTGAAAAGTTGTTGGCGTATAATTTTATTCCTGCGCTTACGGCGGTAATGCCCCGAAAAATCTTTGACGAGTTGGGGAAATTTGATACTGAAATATTGGTGGAAGATTGGGAGTATTGGCTGCGCATTGCTAAAAAATACCAAGTGGACTGCATTGATGAGCCGCTGGCATATTACCGTATGCACGATAGCAACATTACTCGCAATAAGAAAAAGATGATTATTGCCTGCTGGCAAATACTGATGAAACACGCTTCGGAAAGAAAATATAGAAAGATTATAAATCAATTTGCCGTTTATAATCTTTACAATAAGTCGTTAGAAGGACGGGGTGCGGATTTTTATAGAGAGTATCCCTACAAAAGCCTTTTTATTTTAAATGCCTTGAAATTGCGTCCTACCAGAGCATTGTTAAAGCAACTCATTAAAAAAGGAGATTGGTATAAATAATTTGAAGCAATATTTACCTTATTTCAAAGACATGGATAAATCGTTATCCGTACTCTCTTTTCTCGTAAATTAAAAGAAATCTTTTCTCTTGTGGAGAAATCGGGAGAAGATAGGGTAGTAAAGCAGGAATCCAAAATTAGGGAGTAAGCATTTAAATTTTTCATTATGAATATAGCTATTTATGTAAGTGATGGGTTTAATCCAAAGCACGGGGGAATTGAAAGGGTTTCATCTATTGAAACAGATATTTTCAGAAAATTAGGACATAATGTGTTTTATGTCAGTCGTCATCCGGAAGATACGAAAGAATTTCATCCTATTGCGGAGGAAGTTTTTCTTCCGATGCCGCATAATGATTGTGCAAAGGAAAACGTGGATATGTTTACGGAATATGTGCGTTCGCGTAGTATAGATGTAATCCTGTGCCAATATCCTTTTGAAAAAGGGTTTACAACTTTGCCTTATTTAGTAAAAAAAAATACAGGGGTTAAATTACTGTATGCTGTTCATCAAACCCCGGACTATACGTCTTTAAGTATTGAAGAAACGTCTTGTCCCATATTACCGAGTGAAAAAAGACTTTCAAGGCAGGTAAGGCGGATTATGCGCATACTTTTTAAAAAACAAAAACGAAAATCGCACGACAAAAAAATGGGCGATATTTTGAGGGAAGTATATGAAATGGGTGATGGCGTAATTTTACTTTCGAAAGAATTTATGCCTATCTATCAACGTTTAACCCATGTTACTTCTGCCGAAAAATTCTTTGCCATCCCTAATCCTAATACATACGAGCCGGAGCAGATCGTTGACCGTGATAAAGAAAACACGTTACTCTTTGTAGGTAGACTGGCAATAGAGAAACGTCCGGAAAAGGTACTGACTCTGTGGAAAAGAATCCAATATCGCTTCCCAGACTGGAATTTGAAGATAGTAGGCGCCGGGGAATTAAAAGAAGACTTGGAAATATTAAAGCGGAAGATGAAGTTGGAACGATGTTTTATTGAAGGTCGGCAAGACCCACAACCTTATTATGAAAAAGCTAAAATTTTATTGATGACGAGTGATTTTGAGGGTTTCGGCATGGTGCTTACGGAAGCGATGCAGAATGGTACGGTTCCTATGGCTTTTAATAGTTTTAAGGCGTTGACGGATGTTATTCAAGATGAAAAAACGGGGGTGATTGTGAATGCTTTTGATTTGGATGAATATGAAAAGAAACTGGTAGAGTTGATGAGTGATGAAGATAAAAGAAAGCGGATGGCTCAGGCGGCTAAGGAAGATGTTAAAAAATTTTCCCGTGAACGCATTACCGAACATTGGGAAAACCTGTTTCGGCAATTGGGATTTTGAAAATAAAGAGTTCTAATCTATCGTGACTTGTTATTATACATATTGATCCGTACCTTTTGAGGTGCGGATTATTTTATTTTCACGTAGATAAGCCATTTTTTGCATGCGCTTTTTATACTCTTCGGAAGTTAAATCACTGTTCTTTTCCTTGTGATAAAGATGATACATCACCGCGCCCATTTTCAGCGTGCGTTTTTTAATTCCTAAATTATCTAATCGGAAAGCCATGTCGTGGTCTTCGTAGCCCCAACCTTCATAATCCTCGTCGTAGCCGTTGACCGCCAGTACATCTTCGCGCCAAAATGCCATATTACAGCCTTTAATAGTAATAGGAAAGCCCGTCATCACATATTTCCGTAGCGGCCGGACGCGGAACTGATTAAAATAATTGCCTTTGATAGGACGGAATTTTTGCTTATTAAAACGTTTGGTTTCAAACCACTCGTTAGAAAATTCCTGTGAGCAACACGTGCGGCTGCCACAAACGTATGTTCCTCTTTTAGCCATTTCCACATGGTCTTGGATAAAATGTTTTTCCAGCACGCAATCACCGTCTATCTGAATAATATACTCGTTTTTAGCGGCGGCAATGGCTTTATTACGGATTTTTGAAAGGCGGAAACCCTTGTCTTCCTGCCACACGTGAACGATAGGCACGGGCGATTTTTCACGAAACCGGTCAATCAATTCCTTTGTATCGGGGCGTGAGCCGTCGTCCGCGATAATGATTTCATCGGGTAAGACCGTTTGTCCAAATACAGATAGCAAGACCAGTTCCAATGCTTCTTTCCAATTGTAGGTGGTAACTATCAATGAAATGCCTTTCGGCTTATACGGTTTTACCATTGTTTTTTGTCATTATTTCGTTAAATAACCGTTCCCATTGGGGAAGTATGCTTTCGGTAGAAAAACGCTTGACGCTTTCCAGCGCGTTCTGCGCAAAGGTGTTTTGCAACGCTTCATCACTCATCACTTTGTCTAACGCTTCTGCCAATTTATCTACATCGTTCGGTGGCACGAGGATTCCTGTTTTTCCGTTTTCCACTATTTCCGAGGGTCCTGCCTCACAGTCAAAGCTAACAATGGGCAATCCTGCCGCCATGCCTTCCACCAGCACCAGCCCGAAACCCTCATAACGCGAAGACATAACCAAGAGGGATGCTTGTTCATATTCAGCCACTATGTTTTTGGTGGCAGGAAATACTTCTACCGAATCTTGAATGCCGTTTCGCCGGATTTGTTCCTGCAATCTTTCTAAATGTTTTCCAGAACCCACAATACGCAGTTTCCACCCGTTTTTTCTGTTTTCCACCTTTGCCCACGCGTCCAGCAGCATGTCAAATCCCTTTTGCCCAGCCAGTCTGCCTGCCGCCAATACCCGTTTTCCGGCACGAGGCGATGGTTTCAGATTATCAATGGTAAGCGGGTTGTGGATACACACCGCTTTTTCCGTATGGAATATCTTGGCGTAATTATCGGCGTCTCGCCGTGTGAGCGTAACTATTTTTGCCGAATGTTTTACGGCTAATTTGCGGGATAGTTTATGCAGCGGATGCCAATTGATATTGGCGTTAAAATGTTCCCAGGTTACGCCGGGAATGCCCTTTGCCGCAGGGATATTGAGTAATGAACGGTGTGAGCCTACAAATACCACAATATCCGGTTTTTCACGTTGATATAAGTGACGAAGTCTTTTTTTGCGGGTTAGTTTTTCGGGAAGAATAGAATCTGTCTTTTCATCGGGAAGATAAAAGATTTGGACGTCGGGATTTACCTTGAAAAACGGTTCGCCGCTTTCCAGGCACACGATGCCCGTTTGATAGCCGCGTTTGGCAAGTTCATCCGCTATTACCAGCGTAACCCTTTCCAGCCCACCCAAATCATGCAATCCTCTTGCTATGAAAAATATTTTCATTGTACTCAAATTATGTTTTAGCCGATCAGTAGTTTTGAGTTTCGAGTATTGAGTTCTGAGTCCTGAGTTCTGAAAAACTCAAAACTTGGAACCCGAAACTTGAAACCCGAAACCCGGAACTTGAAACTCGGAACTCAAAACTATATCTTCACTTTTCTAAATCTTTCCGGCACTTTTACTATCAGTTTCCATCGTCCCATGCTGGGTTTATTCAACGCGTAAATGGGTCTGCAAAGGGTTTGCACCGTTCGGGCAATAGGAAAATAGGCATCGCCGTCTTTTGCTTTCTTTTCAGTAACATTCGTAATTACTTTGGTGCGTTTTTTCATGTGGCGTTCCCATCCGGCAGCCATGCGGTCTTTATCCTGAAAGCGCGCCATAACCATTTCCATATCAAAACATCCGAAATGGAATAAATATAAATTTTTATCAATATGAAAATTATGTCCTTTTACCCGATGAAATCCGGCGCCCCACAACACCGGTTTAGCTACTACAATGGGTTTGGTGTACCTGGGCGAAACTACGCCGTAGCTGCGTTGCACTAAGAATGAGCGCGAACCGTCTATCCCGTTTTCCTCGTCCATTTTCTGCCCCATATCTATTCCCAAGCCGGAAAGGCAGGTTTTTACGTTTTTTTTGCTGAGGTAAGATTGTAAGGTTTCATTCAACGCGGGGTCAACGACCAGAAATTCGTCCGCGTCTGTGCCTATCACCAAATCATAGCGTTGAAGCAATTCCGCCGCGGCGTTAGAGAGGTGAGTGAGACGCCTTTTTTCTGCCGCCACCACCTGTCCCGGAATGCGTTCGCAATGGGTAACCGTGGCTGCACCCGCGTTTTCGGGAATGGGTTGGTCTGTTCCGTCTAAAAAAATATAAAGATTTTCTTTTCCCAACTGGGCACCGTAATATTCAATCCAATGCGCTAAGAAAAAGGCATCGTTCCGAGCCATCGTTATTGCCGCAATTTTTTTCATCTGTGCTGTAAATTAAGCCCCCTAAATCTCCCCAAGGGCAGGGCTGTTAAGTTCTCCCGAAATACGCTGAAAGCGTATCGGCTATTAGCATAGGGCAACGCCCTATGTAGGGGATGTAGACTCCAAACAGAAGCTCTGAAAGAGCGAAAGCAGGTGTTCTTACGCGCTTTCAGCGCTTAGGATGGTGTGCCGCCCGATTCGTAGGGCGTTGCCCTACGCTGTGGGATGTCAGGCTTGCAGCCTGAGTCAGAACTTAACAGCCCTGCCCCCAAGGGGGACTTTTAGGCGTTGTAAAATTTAAAATCATACTCTTATTGGTCAAAGATTATTTTGCTTTGGACGCGAGTAGTAATTTTTACACAAATATAAAAATAAATTTTAAACATTCGTTTTCACTTTCTGAAATTCTTTATCTTTACATTGAAATTGATTAGTGAAAGGTTGATTTACTATTTTCTTGTTTCCTCGTTTCCTGAAAAAAATGAAAAAAATCTATATAGAAATAACCAACGTCTGTAATTTTCATTGCTCGTTTTGCTTTCCGGCAACACGGGCGAAACGTTTTATGCCTGTATCGGAATTTCGGCAGATTGCTGAAAAAGTAAAGCCGTACACGGATTATTTGTACCTGCACGTCTTGGGCGAACCGTTGCTTCATCCGCAGTTAAGCGAAATTTTAACCGTTTGTGCTGAAAAGGGACTGAAAGTAAATATCAGTACCAACGGCAGCCTGCTGGCTAAGCAAAAAGAGGTTTTAACGCAATTTGCTGTACGGCAGTTAAACGTATCGCTTCATGACGCGGAAGAAAATATCCCCAAAGAGAATTGGGCACAATTTATAGAGGAAACGCTTGAAGTCGCGCAAGAATTATCCGAAAAAACATATATCAATCTGAGACTTTGGAACCAAACCAATGCTGCGAGTGAAGAGTTTAACCTTCTTTGTGATACGCTGATAAAAGATTTTTTTCCATCTTTCCACACTAACGGACGCAACATCACGCTGGCGCCCCATGTTTTTCTTCAAAACGCACCTCGGTTTAGCTGGCAGGAAGAAAACGCGTCGGAACGAAAAACGTGTTACGCGCTGAAAGACCACGTAGCTATCCTCGTAAACGGTGATGTGGTGCCGTGTTGCATTGACGCGGAAGCTAATTTATTATTGGGAAATATTTTTGAAGAGGATTTGTCGGATATTCTTCAATCGGAAAAAGCCGTACACATAAAAAACGGCTTTGCGCAACACAAAGCCGTGGAAGAATATTGTAAAAAATGCGGATTTAGAGTTATTGATTAAGAGTCTGCAATTTTTTGTACCCTCGCTCTATATTTTCTATTTATCAAAGGTGTGAAGTGTAGGTCTTGAACGTGGGATTGTTAATTTTTATACTTATGTTTTGGTTTAGCAATATTTTAAGATATTATGGTAATACAAAAATCTGCTTATAAGCAGCAATTCACAAATAATGAATGCTCGCAAAAACTTTTTTACAATCTGTATCATTCGGATAGTCAAAAAATCAAAGCTACTGTTGTGATTTTACATGGAATGCAGGAACATAGTGGACGGTATCATGATTTTGCAGGACATTTGGCTGATGCCGGTTTTGCCGTGCTAACGTATGATCATTTGGGACATGGGAAAACAGCCCGGGACAAAAATGACTTGGGCTTTTTTCAAAGTCAAAATCCGGACAAACAGGTGGTGGATGATGCGGAAAGTATGGCTGAACTTATGGAAACTCTATATCCTGAGGTACCGCATTTTCTCATAGGTCATTCTATGGGTTCCTTTATAGCTCGTTGTTTGTTGCAGCAGGCATCTCACCTATTTGCGGGCGCCGTAATTATAGGTACTGGCGGAAAAACCAACGGCGCTAAATTATTAAAATCCTATTTTGCGTGGATGAATAAAATTAAGCCTCGGCATCATACCGGTTTTAATAAAGTGTTCAGTTACGTGAATAACAGGCATTTCAGAAATGAAAAGAATACTAACGGATTAAACTGGCTTAGCTTAAATCAAGCCAATAGAACTGCTTATTTGCGGGATGAATTGTGTGGATTGCCCTTCTCAAATAACGGATTTTATACTCTGCTTTCATTGAATGTCCGAGCTACACGAAGAAATTGGGCAAACCTTGTTTCCGGAAAACTGCCCTTCTTATTTGTGAGCGGCGCCAATGACCCAATTGGAAATTTTGGCAAGGGTGTTAACAAAACCGTTAAAGATATGAAGAAGGACGGCTTTGAAGACGTGGCTGTACGGTTGTATCCCGATATGAGGCACGAGATTCTTAATGAAGATATAAGGCTGCAAGTGTATAATGATATTGAAGAGTGGATGGTGGCTCATTTGTAAACGAAAATGAGTGAGGAGGAAGTATTTTTTTTAGAGTTTTACCTCTTGCAGGCTGTTAGGGCAGATGTGAAAAAAAAATAGCGAAAGGAGTTTGTTTTCCTTTCGCTATTCCTTTTTTACTTAATGGAAGGCAAATTTTTCATCCAAAAAGCCAAGGAAATATACGGGTTTTAAGTCCACTCTAAAAACCGTTTCTTTTCAATGATTACCTTGTTTATGAATCATGTGAGTATGTTAAAGTCGGGTTTCATTGAGGTTTTAGAGTGAACTTTAACATTAAAACAAGGTTACTGCTAATTGAACTCTCGCATATTTCGTTGAAGGATTCCACATCGTAGTTGCCGAAACCGGGAGGTTCCAGTTGCCAATTTTTACTTGTTTGGCAGCTGTAATGCCCATATTCACGATGTCGAAGTTATGTTTTCCGTTGCCATAAAGGTGGGTGTCGCCGTTAAGCGAGAATCCTGCGCCAATAAAAGGGGTAACGGTTACTATATCGCTGTGGATATCGTAAGAAACCTGAGTGTAGGTAGAATATCTTTGTTTAACGTCATCTCCGGAATCGTTCAATTCTGTATCGCCGCTTCCATACATCAACATGTCTAACTCTAATCTCAACGGAAGTGATTCGCTGAATTTATAAGATGTTCTTAAGTCTAATAAATGTCCGGTTTCTTTTCTGTCGTAATTCCAGATATCAGGTTCTTTAACTCCTCTGGTGTTAAATAAATCCCATAATCCTATTGAGAATCCGTGTGAGGCATATTGTAAGTAATAATTGATTTCTTTATAGTGAGTGTTGTCACTTTCGTTTGAAAATGAAGTTCCACCCCAGAAACCGAATGTGAAAATGCCTTTTTTGTCAGGATTGAATGTTGTTAAAACGGCTGCCATAGGTTTGTCTGTAATAACAAGCCCTCTCCATAAATGGTTTGTTTGGAGGTTAGCGGTGAAATCTACCACTTTGCCATCCTGAGCATTCATTAGTTGTGTAGAAAATAATGCAATGCATGCAATGAATAAAAAAATCTTCTTCATATTTCTTTAATTTTTTATGATTGTAAATTATTATTGGTGTTGATTAAAGCATTAAGAAAAGTCCGGCGGCTATTGCGGCGCCAATCATTGGACCAAAAACGGGTATCCAGCTGTATCCCCAGTCACTGCCACCTTTACCTTTGATAGGCAGAATGGCGTGCATGATACGTGGTGCCAGGTCACGAGCAGGGTTGATGGCATATCCGGTAGTACCACCAAGGGATAAGCCGAGGACCCATACTACAATTGCAACAGGTAAAGCGCCTATTGAACCTAATCCTACCGGGTTTCCGTTTGCGTATGCATTATTCAAAATATCTAATTTAAAAGAAGGCTCTATCAGATAAAAAATGGCAAACACCAATACAAATGTTCCTATTATTTCTGAAATTAGGTTAAGAAATTTATTGCGAATAGCGGGTGCAGTGGCAAAAACGCCTAATTTACTGGCTTTGTCATCAGTAGCGTCAAAATGATCTTTGTAAGTTATCCATACAAGGAGTGCGCCTAACATTCCGCCTACCATTTCACCTGCAAAATAAGCTGGAGTCAGACTCCATGCTACTTTACCTGCTAATGCTAAGCCGAGAGTAACGGCAGGATTTAAATGAGCGCCACTGTATGGACCGGCAACTACAACGCCTACAAACACGGCAAATGCCCAAGCTGTAGTAATTACTATCCATCCCGAGTTTTGTCCTTTTGTTTTGTTAAGGACAACGTTTGCAACTACTCCGTCACCTAATAATATAAGTAACATAGTACCAATTGTTTCTGCAATAAAAATTGAATTCATTTTTTTTGTGTTTTAAAGTTATTATTAAATATGGTTAATGGGAAAAATCAAACCTTTTGGTAGTTTTGTTTGATTTTTCCTTGAAAAAGGTTATTCTTCAATCCAGTTTTGAGCGCATTTAACCGCTTTATGCCAGTAGTGCAGCATTTCATCCACTTTTTTCTGTTCCATTTTAGGTTGGAATGTTTTTTCTACTGCCCACTGGGTTTGGATATCTTCTATGCTGTTCCAATAGCCTACGGCTAATCCGGCAAGATATGCGGCGCCCAAAGCGGTGGTTTCTGCAATTCTGGGACGAATAATTTTGAATCCAAATAAATCGGCTTGTGTTTGCATTAAAAGGTTGCTGGCGGTAGCACCACCGTCCACACGCAGTTCTACGCTGGCTTTTCCTGCGTCGGCTTCCATAGCTTTTACTATATCATAAACCTGGAATGCAATCCCTTCAAGCGTGGCGCGTGCTATGTGTCCGTCTTCCGTACCGCGAGTGATTCCCATAATGGTTCCTCTTGCGTATTGATCCCAATAAGGCGCACCCATGCCGGTGAGAGTTGGAACAAAATATACCCCTCCGTTATCTTCCACTGTTTCAGCAAGGCTGTTGATTGCCGGCGCCGTACGAATCATTTTTAATCCGTCACGTACCCATTGAATGGCTGCGCCACCCACAAATACGCTTCCTTCGAGCGCGTAGGTTGTTTTTCCGTTTATTTTCCAAGCTACGGTAGTGAGCAGGTTGTTTTGTGAGTAAACAGCTTCTTCGCCGGTGTTCATTAATAGAAAGCATCCTGTTCCGTAGGTGTTTTTTACCATACCGGGTTTGATACACATTTGTCCGAAAAGAGCGGCTTGTTGGTCGCCTGCAATGCCTGCAATAGGTATTTTTGATGCGAATAGTGTGGTGGCTGTCTCGCCATAAACTTCGCTGCTTTGTTTTACTTCGGGGAGGATTGCTTTCGGAATGTTGAATAATTTTAGTAAATCTTCATCCCATTGCATTGTGCGGATATTGAAAAGAAGTGTTCTGCTGGCGTTAGATACATCTGTGATAAACATGGTGCCTCTTGTTAATTTCCAGATTAACCAAGTGTCTACCGTACCGAAACAAAGTTTACCTGCTTCTGCTTTCTCGCGTGCGCCTTCTACGTTGTCTAGAATCCATTTCAGTTTTGTTCCTGAAAAATACGCGTCTAAAACTAAACCGGTTTTTTCTTTAATTTCTTCTACGTGCCCTTCGGCTTTGAGTTGGTCGCAGTATCTGGCGGTTCTTCTGTCCTGCCAAACGATGGCATTGTAAATGGGTTCACTAGTTTCACGATCCCATACGATGGTGGTTTCACGTTGGTTGGTAATACCGATTGCCGCTACATCAAGTCCCGTAATATTTACTTTTGCGATAACTTCTGCCGCAACAGATACTTGAGAAGACCAAATTTCTTCGGGGTCATGTTCTACCCATCCCGGTTTAGGATAAATTTGATTGAAAGCTTTTTGAGAAACGCCTAAGATTTCTCCGTCATGATTGAATGCAATTGCTCTTGAGGATGTGGTTCCCTGGTCAAAAGCTAAGATAACTTTTTGATTCATCGGTTAATGATTTTTTTTGTTTAACATTGTATTTATATATTAACTATAGTATAGTCTTTTCAGAGTGTGATTCATGAGTTATGGGCAAAAAATCAAATTAAATAAGTTATGTGTGTCTTTTGATTTCCTTTCTTTTATCTGTCGTTTTTGTTTTGAAATATTTGAAAACGCAAATATACGAATAAAAACGAAATTCCAAACTTTTTTTTGAAAAAAATAAAAAAAATGTCATATTTTGCAATATTTAACACTTTCTGGTTTTGTCAGCTCTGCTCTGCTTTCTCTTGTCGGTTGAAAAATGTGCAATGAATTAGCTTATTCTTATATATTTTAGGTAATATGTCTTGAGTAGAATTGTTCTCAAGTTTAAGCGTTGAATTTAACAAATAGTCCTATTTCAATAAATAAAATGTTTAGAAGTAAAATATTTTTTTAATTTTTCTGTATTTTTTTTGTTTAATATAAAAATGTATTATATTTGCAAACGAAATTAATCGAAACTTACTATTATGTTAAACGAAAGACACCAAAAAATTCTTCAATTGCTTGAAGCTGAAAAGTACATAACCGTTCAGGATTTAAGTGAGATGCTTGAAGTTTCACTTGTAACCATACGTAAAGATTTAACGGCCTTGGAAAATGACGGGCATCTCTATAGAACGCATGGTGGAGCAAGTAGAAAATCACATTACGCTTTTGAGGAGAATGTGATTAAAAAAGAAACTATCCAAGTGGAAGCGAAGCAAAAAATAGCAAGGAAAGCTTTGGAGTTTATCAAGGACAATGAGTTTATTATTTTAGCCTCAGGGACTACCATTCATTATCTTGCCCGTATTTTAGGTGAAAGATGCGTCACTGTTCTTACTACCTCATTGAGAGCTTCCATAGAGCTATGTCGGGATAGTAATGTAAAAGTGATAAAATTGGGTGGTGAGGTGAGAAAGAGTTCCGCCTCGGTAGTAGGCGCTTTTGCGGAAGATATGCTGCGGAATTTTTCATGTAATAAATTGTTTTTGGGAGTGGACGGCATCGATGTGGATTTTGGAATCAGTACTTCAAATGCCAATGAAGCGCATCTGAATCAGGTGATGATAGAGCAATCGGATGTTGTTTTCGTTTTGGCTGATTCTTCGAAAATCAATAAGCGGAGTTTCGCCAAAATTTGTGATGTCAATAAAATCAACTTTTTTATAACGGATAATATGATAGAAGAAGAGGACGTGAAAAAGTTGGAAGATGCCGGTGTACAGGTGATAATAGCGGATCAACTGTAATCAAGCGCGGCGTGCGAGCAATAATATATTAACCAATTAAATACCTCAAAAAAAACTTTACTTTAAGGATATAATAAAGTAAAATGTGATGGAGATGAATCGATCAAATCAATTAAAAACGCAGTACGATGTTATTATTATTGGCGGCGGCGTTACCGGAGCCGGCATTGCTCGAGACTGTGCAAAGCGTGGGTTAAACCCCGTTTTGTTAGAGCGCTTTGATGTGGCAAGCGGTGCCAGTGGGCGCAATCATGGATTGTTGCATAGTGGAGCTCGCTACGCGGTGAAAGATGAAGAGTCAGCTCAGGAATGCATTAGTGAGAATATGATACTGAAGCAAATAGCTCCTCATTGTCTTGAAAAAACGGGCGGTCTTTTTATTACCTTGCCCGAAGATGACTTAAATTATCAATCAACATTTGTTGAAGCCTGTACTAAATCCGGTATTCCCACTGAAGTTATTTCGCCCGAAGAGGCGCTCCGATTAGAACCCTCGGTAAATCCGTCGATAATAGGTGCCGTAAAAGTACCCGATGGCTCGGTGGATCCGTTCCGCTTGATAGCCGCCAATGTTATTGATGCCAAAATACATGGCTGTGATGTGCTTACGTATCACGAAGTGGTTGGGTTCTTGCGAAATCAAGATAGGATAGAAGGCGTGGAAGTATATGACCACATTAAAAAAGAAAAATACAGTATAAGAGCGAATATTACGGTAAATGCTGCCGGAATTTGGGGGCAGCGCCTGTGTGAATTTGCCGGTGTAAGCATTAATATGTTTCCTTCGAAGGGTTCATTGCTTATTTTCGGACATCGGATAAATAATGTGGTTTTGAATCGTTGCCGCAAGCCATCGGATGCCGACATTCTGGTGCCCGGTGATACGGTTACGGTTATTGGTACTACTTCCATTAGAATTCCTTTTGATGAAGTAGATCTTTCCAAAGTAACCACGGATGAAATTAATGTCCTTATTCGAGAAGGCGAAAAATTAGCTCCTATATTGGGTAAAACCAGAATACTCAGGGCTTACGCCGGGGTTCGTCCTCTGGTTGCATTGGATGATGATCCTTCCGGTAGAAACATTAGCAGGGGTATTGTATTGCTGGACCACGCGCTGCGTGATGGGTTAGAGGGTTTTATTACCATTACCGGTGGTAAACTGATGACTTACAGATTGATGGCGGAGCAGGCTACTGATATGATATGTAGGAAGTTAAGTGTAAACGCGCTTTGTACCACATCTCACGATATTTTACCCGGTTCGGAGGAAAAGAAACCGCGTGAAAATGAAAAGAAATACCATATTCCGGCAACTATCAAAGAAACAGCGGAATACCGGCACGGTACCTTGGCAGAGCAAATACCTTTGGCTACTTCTGCGGAAAAAGCATTGGTGTGCGAGTGTGAGGAGGTTACCGTAGGAGAAATCAATTATGCTATCCAACACTTAAATGTGAATAACCTGATTGACCTGAGGAGAAGAACACGCTTGGGCATGGGTACATGTCAGTCGGGTTTGTGTGCGTGCAGAGCGGCCGGCATCATGAAAAAAATGAAAGGGTTCAGTGTTGAAGAAACCAAGTCCGACCTTGCTTTATTTTTGAATGAACGTTGGAAAGGAATATATCCGGTGGGATGGGGAGAAAGTCTAAGGGAGAGTGAACTATCATCGTGGGTTTATGAACACATGTGTGGATTAACGGATAATAAAATACTACAATGAAATTTGATACACTGATAATAGGAGGTGGTTTAGCGGGTTTAATTACCGGGATTAAAATACAAAAATCCGGTAAAAAATGCGCAATCGTATCTGGCGGACAATGTGCATTGCATTTTTCTTCCGGCTCACTTGACTTATTGCATACTTTGCCCGACGGCTCTGTGGTGCGAAACCCCGAGCAAGAGTTGAATGCCTTAATGCGGCAATCTGAAAAACATCCATACACGAAGATTGGTCAAGAAAATTTTGTGAAATATGTGCGTGAAGTGCCTCAGTTGCTAAGTGAATGCGGTGTTTCTGTGATAGGTTCCTCTGTGAAAAACAGTTACCGCATGACTCCCATGGGAGAATTTGCACCTACTTGGCTTACCCTTGAAGGATGCCCTGTGGTGGAAGATAATTCTTCGTTACCTTGGAAAAACGTTTGTGTTTTTAATATTAAAGGATTTTTGGATTTTTATCCTGATTTTATAGCTGCGGAGTTAAGTAAATTAGGCGTTACGTGTAAAATACACGAGTTTACGCTTCCGGCTTTTGAAGATTTGCGGAGTAACCCAAGCGAAATGCGTTCTGTGAACCTTGCCCGAACGCTGAAAAAATGTATGTATGACGATGTTTTTATCCAGATACTAAGTAAAGAAAGTGAAAATAGTAATGCCGTTATTTTTCCCGCGTTGGTAGATTTGGATGACGTGTCTAAATTTAGAAGTCTTTTCCCTCAGGCACCTGAAATTTATTTTTTACCTACTATGCCGCCATCGGTGGTGGGGATAAGCTTGTACAAAAAACTACAAAATTATTATAAAAAACTCGGTGGCGTTTTTATGAGTGGTGACAGTGTGGTTTCGTCTGAAGTAAAAGACGATGAAGTAAATTGCGTTTATACTTCTAATCATGGTGATATTGCATTAAGAGCCCATTCTTATGTATTAGCCTCAGGCGGAATTTTCAGCAAAGGAATTGTTGCGTCAACAGATATGCTGTATGAGCCATTGTTTGGTGTTGACGTTGATTTTTTGGCAAATCGGAAAGATTGGTACAATAAAAACGTGTTTGACAAGCAAGCTTATCAATCATTCGGAATAAAAACCGACAATTATTTTAAAGCATTGATACAAGGGAAACCAGTAAAAAATCTTTACGTGGTAGGCGCCGGTTTGGAAGGTTTTAACCCTATAAAAGAAGGAAGTGGCGCCGGAGTTTCTATGCTCACGGGGCTTTCTGTAGCTGATACAATCATCAAAGGAGAGAATAACCAATGAACATATTAGAAAATATTAGTGAACATAATTTTGAACAGTGCACAAAATGTACAATATGTACCGCGTATTGCCCTGTATCAGCTGTAAATCCACTTTTTCCGGGACCTAAACATGCCGGGCCTGATGGTGAACGCTTAAGACTCAAAGGTGACGCCTATTTTGATGAGGCATTGAAGATGTGCTTAAACTGCAAACGCTGTGAAGTTGCGTGTCCGTCAGATGTGAAAATTGGCGATATTATTCAATCGGCACGAATAAAGCACAGCAAAAAATCTCCCAAATTAAGGGATATGATGTTGGCTAATACCGATTTTATGGGTAAAATGGTAACACCGTTTGCGCCTATAGCTAATGTAGCTTTGGGATGGAAAATTACGAAAAGCGTACTGGACGCGACACTTAAGATAGATAGGCGTAGTACATTCCCTAAATATTCGTGGGGTACATTTGAACGTTGGTATTATAAGCATGCGGCAGAAAAGCAGAAATTATTTGATAAGCAAGTGGCTTTTTTTCATGGTTGCTATGTAAACTTCAATAATCCGCAATTAGGAAAAGACCTTATTAGAGTGATGAATGCGGCAGGCTTCGGAGTGCAACTGTTAGAGAAAGAAAAGTGCTGCGGCGTTCCATTGATTGCCAATGGGTTAATAAAGCAAGCCACCCGCAATGCTGAGACGAACCTGAAAACTATTCGGAAATCGGTTTTAAAAGACAAGTTGCCCGTAGTCACCGTTTCATCTACTTGCACCATGACAATTCGGGATGAATATCCTCATTTGCTTGGTGTGGAAAATCAGGATGTAAGGGATGATGTGGAATTGGCTGTTCGCTTTCTTTACCGATTGCTGCAGGACGGAAAACTCAATCTGAAATTCAAGCCCAATTTGAAAAAGATGAAAGTGGTATATCACACCGCATGCCACATGGAGAAACTGGGCTGGATGTATTATTCGCAAGAGTTGCTCCGTATGATTCCTAATTTAGAGTTGACGATTCTTGAATCCCAATGTTGTGGAATTGCAGGCACATACGGATTTAAACGGGAAAACTACGAGACATCAAGCAATATAGGTAGTTCACTGTTTAAAGCTATTGACGATATGGGTCATAGTGATTGTGTAACAACGGAATGCGAAACCTGTAAATGGCAGATAGAAATGTCCACACCTCACAAAGTGGAAAACCCGATAACTATTTTAGCGAATGCTTTGGCTGACTAGTATTTATTTTAAAAAGCAGATTTATTGATTATTATTGATTGATGCTATAAATATTTATCGGATAATCTTCCGGGATGTGGCATTTCTTCTGCGCTCTTTGCTGTTGAAGAAAAGATAGATGATGATTTATTTCCTTGATAGTTATTCTTGCTGGGCTGCCAGGTAGTTTTTTACGGTATTTCCGTACATATCTATTATTTTTGAGCGCAAAAATTCTTCGTCTTTATTTTCAATGTCAATTTTATCTATCTGTTTTCTGATGTACTTTTCAAAATCGTTTTTATCCACTTTGCTATACTTTTGGGAAAACGTATTGCTGTTACTCATCAAATCATAGGCGATATAATTATGAGTGAAAAATTTATAATTTCGATGAATTTCTTTATCAATCAAGCCGGTGACAGTAGATAAAATAGAGTTTTTATCCATGTCTTTGTCTATTTGCTCAAGTTTATTTTTTATCGGTTGTCCAAATTGAATGTGCACATGCCCTTTGTGCCCCATGATTCCGGTACGCATGTTTTCCACATCGTCAAAAAAAGTTTTTTTGAAGTTTGGATTATCACGTTTCAGTTGAAACTCTTTTGCTTTTAAGTAATCACAGGGGTCATACTCATAAGAGAGAGACAGTGGAACAATGTTTAGGTTAATAAGGGACTGCAACAAATTTTTCTTGTCGTACATAGCGAGCATTTTAATTACACCTATTTGTGTAATATCGTTTGAGTCTTTCGCTCTTCCTTCCCGTTGAGCAATCCATATTGAACGGTTTTTTCGCATAACCGTGTCGCTAATGTATTCCGATAGGTGTCTGGATTTTTCAAGAAGTTGTTTTATGGGAATATCTCGTTTTACGATGAAGCTTTTATTGAGCCGCACTAAGTCTGATACCCACGGAATGATAAGCAGATTGTCACCGATGGCTATTTCTACGGTTTCTCTTTCATTAAGAAACATGAGGATGTTTAAAACAGCGGCGTCCAGTACAATATCCCGATGGTTTGAAATATATAAATAACTTTGTTCGTCTTTTATGAATTCCCAATTTGAGCTACTTATTTTAGTTTGTGTGTTGGCGAAAAGCTTAAGTAATACAGGACAGGAGATTTGCTCTTGAAAATCATTCACGGTTTTACATTGCCTCATCCGGTAAATAAGATTTTTCCAGGTAACGGATTCGAGGTAAGGAGCTACCGTTTTTCGAAAAAATGGGTCGGAAACTATTTTTTCAATCGTAGTTTGCACTTCTTCATTGCGAAGCGGGCGAATATCATCGAAATCAAAATCATTATTTTCCATATGTTGTCTTTATTTAGCCTTTTGTTATACAATAATAATTATTCTCTCACAGGTTCTAATAGTCAATTTCAGCAGGATAAAAAACTCTTATTTCATCAAAATTGTATGGTGTGATTTGGTTTTAGGTTTGGGGTTAAGATTTGTTATTCTCAAATAAAATAGGGGAGACGCCCTAAGCATATCTTAGGAAACGATGATTTTCAAAAATAAAAATATTACGGGTGCTGCCATCATCATACTGTCAAAACGGTCTAACGCGCCACCGTGTCCGGGAAGCAAATTACCGGAGTCCTTTACGCCCAGCGTACGTTTGAGCAATGATTCGCTCAAATCGCCTAACGTGCCGAATACCACGATGATTTCAGAAAAAATAAACCATTGCCATAACGTTAGCTCTGGTATATATCGCGAAAAAATATACCCCGAGACGAGTACAAATGCCGCGCCGCCTATAAAACCTTCCCATGTTTTTTTGGGAGAAACGCGTTCAAAAAGTTTGTGTCTGCCCAGCAACATTCCCGTGCAGTAAGCGCCCGTATCATTTACCCAAATGGAAATAAACACAGCAAGGAGTATAAATGGCTGATAATTATTGAAATATAAAATATAATTTAGTAGGGAGAAAGGCAATGCTACATAAATCTGCCCGAGCAAAAAATACGCCCAGTTATTGATGGGGTTTTGTTTTTTGCGAAACAATTCCCACAAAAAAACTCCCACGATGTAAAGTCCGTAAATTACATATACAGGAAAATTCACATTTCCCGAAGCCATCAAAAAAGCGTTGATAAATAACAGTACACCACCGGCAACAGCTGTCGGAATACTTACTTCTATATCTGAATTTTTATTGGTAAGTAAATGAAATTCACGCACAGCTAAAAATACAATCGGTGTAAAAACCGCCACCACGCTGAATGGAGAAAAAAGAATGGCGCCGACAATAACTGCTACAAAGACAATTCCGCTGATAAGGCGTAATGTGAGATTATTCATAAATTTTCAATAAAAATATTGTGCTACAAAGGTATTAAAAAATATCACAAAACAAAGAGTTAATTTTTTTTAGTACAAATAGGGGATTGATTTTTATAGACGATAGAATATTCACGCCTTTGATTATCTTCCTCCAAAATACTTAATTTTTGATAACTTGTAAGAATTTGAGCGGGTGTTTTTTACCCGTAACATCGCGGGTTTTTTCCTCTTTTGCAGAAGAGAAAGGTGTCCGAAAGGATGGGTTAGAATATTTTATGCCAAATTATTTTTACGTTTTGTTTTAATTGAGCTCATCTTGCATTTTTATTTTTGAGAAAAATTCCGGAGGAATTTAATATTTCTAGCAAATTTTAACTGTAAATATTCGACCCCGATAGGGGTCGAACCTAAAAAATGCGCATTTTTGCTACCGCTCGAACTTGTTCGCTTGGCTTGCCAAGAAATATTCGGCTTCTATGAAGCCAAGAGTATGAAAACATAACATCTCTTAAAAAGTCAACACGACTTCATTGTAAAACGTAAACTGCCCTTCTGTTTCTTTTCTTAATTATTGGGAAGTTCAAAATTTATGTTTTACATTTGTATTTTAATAGACGAAAGGACTATTAGACATCAGATTATTAGACATCAGACTTTTAGGTGTTGGACAATTAGAGAGTAAATAATCTGGAATCTGACATCCGACATCTGATGGTATGAAATCTGATAGTCTGAAATCCCAAATCTCAAATCCGAATTCCCAATTCAAAAAATGGATTTTCTTCAACAGGACATAAAATACCTGCCCGGCGTAGGCGCTAAGCGTGCCGAACTGTTCAAAACCGAACTTGGCATTTTTACGGCGGAAGATTTGCTGCGCCATTATCCGTACAGGTATGTGGACAGAAGCCGTTTTTACAAAATTCGTGAAATAGAGGACGAAAACGCTTACATTCAGCTGCGGGGAAAATTTGTGCGGTTCGAGAAAGTGGGTGAGCAGCGCAAGCAGCGACTTACCGCCATTTTTACCGATGGCGAGCGCACCATTGAACTTGTTTGGTTTCAAGGCATTAAGTTTGTGTTGGATAAATACCGCGTGAATACCGAATACGTGATTTTCGGACGTCCTTCACTTTTTAACGGGCGTTTTAACTTTGTTCATCCTGATGTGGATTTGCCTTCGGAACTGCCGCCGCCTGAGCAAATGGGTTTGCAGCCGTTTTACAACACGTCGGAAAAGATGAAAAATAATTTTCTCAACTCCAAAGCCATTCAAAAAATACTTTTCCCGCTTATAAATCAGGTGCAGAGAGGCGTAGCCGAAACGCTTCCCGTCCATATTTTGGAACGATTTAAGTTGATGAATTTAACGGAATCGTTTATCAATATCCATTTCCCGAAAAATAACGATTTGCTGGCACGTGCCCGCCAGCGTTTTAAGTTTGAAGAACTGTTTTTTATCCAACTGAATATTTTACGGCAGAAAAAATGGCGCGAAACGCATTACGAAGGCTTTATTTTCAGCAAAATAGGCGATTTTTTTAATACATTTTTCCATCAATACCTTCCTTTTGAACTAACCGGCGCGCAAAAACGAGTGATTAAAGAGATTCGTGCCGATTTTGTTTCGGGCAGGCAAATGAACCGCTTGTTGCAAGGGGATGTGGGCAGCGGAAAAACCTTGGTGGCGCTGATGAGCATGCTGATAGCCAACGACAACGGTTTTCAGGCGTGTATTATGGCGCCCACGGAAATTCTTGCTAATCAGCATTACACCACTATTGTGGAGTTTTTGAAAGATATGAACGTGGAAGTGGCGTTGCTCACGGGTTCTACCAAGCAGAAAGACCGAAAAATTATCCACGAAAAACTGGAAAACGGCTCTTTGAATATTATTATCGGCACGCACGCTTTGATTGAAGATAAAGTGATTTTCCGTAATTTAGGATTGGTGGTTATTGATGAGCAACACCGTTTTGGGGTAGAGCAGCGTTCTAAACTTTGGTCGAAAAATGAGCAGCCGCCACACATCCTCGTGATGACTGCTACGCCTATTCCGCGTACGCTGGCAATGACGTATTATGGCGATTTGAGCATATCCGTGATTGATGAGCTGCCGCCGGGACGCAAGCCCATTCAAACCTATCATTATTATGAAACCAAACGCAGCGCGCTGCTCGGTTTTCTTACCAAGCAAATTAACGCCGGAAGGCAGGTGTATGTGGTTTATCCGCTGATTCAGGAATCGGAAAAAATAGATTTGCGTTATTTGGAAGAAGGATACGATTATTTTCGGGAAATGTTGCCTAAATTCCACATCAGTATGGTGCACGGAAAGATGAAGGCGGCGGAAAAAGAGGCTGAAATGCAAAAATTCGTATCGGGCGAAACACAGTTGATGGTAGCCACCACCGTGATAGAAGTGGGCGTAAATGTGCCTAACGCATCGGTGATGGTTATTGAAAATGCCGAGCGATTCGGGCTTTCACAGCTGCATCAGCTGCGGGGCAGGGTAGGGCGAGGCGCTGAGCAATCTTTCTGCATTTTGCTTACGGGCGTAAAACTCACTAAAACATCCCGCCAACGTATGGAAATAATGACCCGCACCAACGATGGTTTTGAAATAGCAGAAGCCGACCTGAAACTGCGCGGTCCGGGCGATTTGGAAGGAACACAGCAAAGCGGAATGCCGTTTGAACTGAAAATAAGCAATTTGGCACAAGATGGGCAAATGCTTGAAATAGCCCGGAATACCGTGTTGGATATATTGGAAAAAGACCCCGCGCTTTCATTGCCGGAAAATAAAATATTATCGATACAATTGAAAAAAATGACCACAAACGTGGTGAATTGGGGGGCAATAAGTTAGGGCGGTTGAATGAATAGTTTCGAGTTTCGAGTTTCAAGTTCCAAGTTCCAAGTTTCGAGTTTCGAGTTTCGAGTTTCGAGTTCTGAAATTTTGAATCATTATTTTAGAATACTTTCGTCTAAATTTTCCTTATTAAATTAAAATTTATCAGTGTATTGAGTATAATAAAGTTAAAAAACAACATTTTTACCCCAAAAAGGTTCGTTGGTTAAAAACTTTTTTATTAAATTTGACGTCGAATTTAATTTTGAATTAAAAGTTCAACCTAAATTTTCCTGTATGCAGCATACTTTAGTTATTATCAAACCTTGTGCAATTCAACGTGCACTTGTCGGCGAAATTATTAAACGTTTTGAGCAAAAAGGTCTTCGCTTAGCCGGCATAAAGATGATGCAACTTACAGACTCTATTTTAGATGAACATTACGCTCATTTAGCTTCCCGTTCCTTTTTCCAACGAATTAAAGATTCTATGATGGCTACCCCCGTGATTGTAACGTGCTGGGAAGGAAAAGACGCTGTGTCCGTAGTTCGGAGTATGACGGGAGCTACCAATGGTAGAGAAGCCTTGGCAGGAACTATTAGGGGGGATTTTAGCGTAAGTGTGCAAGAAAACATTATTCACACTTCCGACTCGGTTGAAACAGCGGTTGTAGAGTTGAAACGTTTTTTTAATGAGGATGAAATTTTTAACTACAACCCCGTGCAGATGAATTATTTATATGCTAACGATGAAATTTGAATTGAAATGAGAAACAGAATTGCTTTATTTTCCTTTGTGATTATTATTTCCATTATTGGAGTGAAATTGTACGCTCAATTGCGTGTGATGGCGGCGCCCGGAAATATGAAAACCGCTATCAAGAACACTTTTCCTACCAAAATGCCGAAAGACACTACCAACATTTATGAAAATATGTTGAACGATGCTTCGGACGACTTGATGGAAAACCACCCCGCCGGAGACATATACAGTAACATGTGGAGTAGTGAACGCGTAAATCCTTATAAAGTTCCCTTAAATGAACTTCCTGACTCTGTAAAAATTAATTGTGCCGGATTTGTGATGCCTGTGTGTGGCAATCACAGAGTAACTTCCAAATTTGGACCACGCCGTTATCGTTTCCATTATGGAATTGACCTGGCAGTAAACATAGGCGATACCATTCGCTCGGCATTCAAAGGGAAAGTACGTATTATTGATTATGACGGCGGTGGCTATGGAAATTACATTGTTATTCGCCATGATAATGGTTTGGAAACCGTTTACGCTCATTTGAGCAAAGTGGATGTGCGTCAAGACCAATCGGTCAGAGCCGGACAGCTAATCGGTTTTGGCGGAAATACCGGACGTTCTACCGGACCGCACCTTCATTTTGAAACCCGCTACATTGGTAACGCGTTAAACCCTTCTAATTTGATTGATTTTGAAGAAGGCGCCGTGGTGGCATCTACCTATCTGCTTACTAAAAGAAAAAATTTCTACTACCAGCATCGTGAAAGTACCATGGATGTGGCTAAATACGTAAAAGTGCGTAAAGGTGATAATTTAAGCCGAATAGCTGATAGGAACGGTATTTCAGTAGCTACTTTAAAAAGGTTGAATGGTATTTCAGGTAATAGTGTTAAGCCGGGTAAACGCCTCAAAGTAAGATAGTTTTTTAATCCGCGATAGAGAAAAAAAGTTCAAAATCATAAAAAAACCTTCCAAGAGTTGTAAACTTAGAAGGTTTTTTTATGATTTCTTATTTTAAAGGTCAATGCTTGAACCTCTAAAATTCGATGGTCTGTAGGTGGAAAACTAAAAGGATGATTTTTGGCGCCCGCGCCTCATTTTTCTAATGTTCAATTAAACCGATAGGCTGCTTTCCGCATTTCTGTCGTTGAATGAAACGGTTTCGGCGGATTTAGATATCGATTTAAAAATTGATAGATAGTAAAACGGATATCCGTGGCTTCTTTACTGTCAATTCGGTCAAAACTGTGTCCGCCGGAAGCATTCTCAAAAATTTTATATTCAAATTTTTTGTTGTGAAATTTCAGAGAATCAATCATTAGTTTTACTTCCTCTACATACACGTCATTGTCGTTCGTATTCGTGTGAATAAGTAAGGGCTTACTTAAATTCTTGGCATAATGCGTGGGTGAACGACGAATATATTCCTGAGGATTTTCTTTTAAATTTTGTCCTATAAAATAAGAGGCGGTAAAATTTTCCAAATACTCTTTGTCGTGTGAAGTGAGACGGTTATGCAAATCACTCACCGGAACCCCGGCAAAAGCGCATTTGTACGCTTCGGGATGTTGTAATATTTGCATAAGCGCTATCATTCCGCCGTGGCTCCATCCCACCATCGCCACATTATTTTTATCCACGATGCTGTAATTTTCCACCATATAATCTCTGCTGGCAAGCACATCGTCGTTTTCCCGTCCACCATAATCTATATTTTCATACGTGGCTTTCCCATACCCCGTGCTGCCGCGGTATTCAGGCGCAACTACAATGTATCCTTGCGCTACCATTTCACGCACAATGTGGGTGTGATAGGTAGTGAAATCAGCATGCACGCCACCGTGAGGAAGTACTATCAGCGGATATTTCCGGGTAGGATTCACATTTTTCGGGATAAATACATACGAATAAAAATGCAGTTTATTCCCTGCAAAACGGTCATCTTTTGTGCGTGGTTTCCAGCGGGGCGTAGAGGTGAGCCGCACTTTATCCACAAAAGCCACATCGCCCACTCTATTAAACCACAACACATCGTCAATGTTTTTGAGTATTTGATCGTAGGTGTGATTATTGTTCTCTATTTGTTTCCTCAGAGAACGAATCTCTTTGAGCAAAATGCTGTCATTTTGTGAAAAGACTGTTGCCGAAAAAAGGAACAATAACCCGAGCAGAAAATAAAAAGGCTTTTTCATGGCGGTGTAAATTTAAAATGTTTTACGCATCGCTTTCAGCATTCCCTGCGGTGTCCAACCGGAAGGGACAATCATGCGGCGTACCATTTGCAATGGCATGGTTTCATCTCGTTTGGTGGAAAGTATAAAGGATATTTTGAAGTGTTTAGCAAGTTCCACAGCCGCGTCGTGGCTATTGATACCGTACGGATACGCCCAATATTCCACTTTTTTCCCGATGATTTGCTCCAATTCCTTTTTGGGTTTGATAACCTCTTTTTCCCAATCTTCCGGTGTTTTGTATTTGGTAACCATTTGATGATCCCAACTGTGCATACCCACCGTATGACCTCTTTTAGCCAAATCGGCAATTTGGTCTTTGGTCATATAGTTTTTTTTGTTGTAAGTAATTGTCATGATGAAAAATGCGCCGCGGAAACCGTATTTTTCCATAATAGGTGCCGCGATGGAGTGATGCTGTACGCGGGAATCATCAAAGGTAATCAAAAAAGGTTTTTCTGGCAATTTGGCATTATAAACCAAATAATCATACAATTGATCAGGCGAAATGGCGTGGTAGCCACTGTCTGCCAATATCTTCATTTGGGCTTCAAACGCAGCGGGACTTACGGTGTATTCATCATTTCGTCCATCTTCCAAGCGGTGATAGCAAAGGACGGGTATTTGCGGTTTGGCGAAAATTTCCGCCGCGCTATTTTTTTTCGTATTAGCGGTATCTATCGCTGAAACTTGCGCGGAATCGCTATTTTTATCGGTTTTTGAGTTGTTTTTTGCCGTATTTCCACAGCTTACTATCAATGATAAAATCATTGTAACAAATAAAAAATTCTTTTTCATTTTTAGAATAAAATTATAGATTAAAAAAACGATGCAAAGATAAGCAAAATGGTGGATTGGTGGATTGCTTGATTCGTTAATTTGTGGATTCGTTAATTTGTTGATTTATTGGATTGGATTTATTCTTTTTATCTGATTTAACTATGGCTTTCCACAAGAATTTTGCCGCTACTACACTTCCAAGCGTACCTGCGGTAGCAATGACGAATGCTTGCAGAATAATTTTGCCCGATTGTTTCACTACTTGCTGGTTACCACCTACTTCCAAACCCAATAAAAACAATAACAACCAAATAAGCGTTATTATCAATTGTGGCATAAAACGAACGGGCTTGCCGCGTAACGCGTAACCTGCCGCGATTCCAAGAAGCATACAAACAATGACGATAAACATATCTTCTTTAACTTTATGTGTGCGTTTGCAAAGGTAAGGCATTTTTTTGATGATAAATTAAAAATTGAAAAACTTCTATCACATTCCACTAAAAATCAGTAACTTTGCAGTCTGAAAGATGAAAAACTAAACACTTGAAAATCAGAACAATATAAAATAAAAAATAAATAGAAATGAGAAAAAAAGCATTATTGATGATTCTGGACGGCTGGGGAATAGGAAATCATTCCAAAGCCGATGTAATTTATAATACGCCCACTCCCTATTGGGATTCTTTGTTGGCTAAATATCCGAACACACATCTATCCGCATCGGGCGAAGACGTAGGTTTGCCCGACGGACAAATGGGAAACTCGGAAGTGGGACACTTAAATATCGGCGCCGGACGCGTGGTGTATCAGGATTTGGTGAAAATTAATCGTGCTTGCCGCGATAACAGCATTTTACAAAATCCCGAAATTATTGACGCCTTCTCTTACGCGCGCGACAATAAAAAGAAAATCCATTTTATGGGGTTGGTATCGGACGGTGGTGTGCATAGTTCCATGGATCACTTGCTGAAACTGATTGACATTGCCAAAGAATACGGTATAGCCGATGCTTACGTGCATTGCTTCATGGACGGCAGAGATACGGACCCTAAAAGCGGAAAAGGATTTATTGAACAACTGCAAAATCATTTGGATAGATCTACCGGAAAAATTGCCTCGATCATTGGGCGTTACTACGCCATGGACAGAGACAAACGCTGGGAACGCGTAAAGCAAGCCTATGACCTGATGGTAAGCGGCGTAGGTACTCCTGCCACAAATATGGTTCAAGCCATGCAAGATTCTTATGATGCGGATGTTACCGATGAGTTTGTGAAACCCATTGTACATGTGGATGTTGACGGAAAACCCGTTGCCACCATTGGAGAAAACGATGTGGTAATATTTTTCAACTTCAGGAACGACCGCGCCAAAGAATTGACCATTGTACTCACCCAGAAAGATATGCCGGAAGCCGGAATGCACACCATTCCGCTACATTATTACACCATGACTCCGTATGATAGTTCTTTTAAAGGGCTTCATGTGTTATTCGACAAAGACAATGTGGAAAATACGCTGGGCGAATACGTTTCTAATCTTGGAATGACCCAATTACGCATTGCCGAAACGGAAAAATTCGCGCATGTAACGTTCTTCTTTTCGGGCGGGCGTGAAGCCGAGTTTCCGGGCGAAGACCGCATTTTGGTACCATCTCCCAAAGTGGCGACCTATGATTTACAACCTGAAATGAGCGCGCCCGAAGTTACCTACAAATTAGTAGAAGCGCTAAATACGCAAAAATACGATTTCATAGCTCTCAACTTTGCCAATGGCGATATGGTAGGACATACCGGCGTGTACGAAGCGATTGAAAAAGCGGTAATAACCATCGATAAATGTGTAAGCAAAGTGGTAGAAGCCGCTAAAGCCAATGGCTATGAAGCAATTATTATTGCTGACCATGGAAATGCGGATAACGCTGTAAACGCTGATGGTTCACCCAACACTGCTCACTCGCTTAACCCGGTGCCTTTTGTGTACGTAACCGAAAACCCGAACGCCAAAGTTCAACCCGGTATTTTAGCCGATGTGGCGCCTTCGATTTGCCAGATTTTGGGCATAGAAAAACCCCAAGAAATGACCGGAAAAGGGCTGTTGACAATTTGATTTTCTGAAAGATAGAAACCGAAAAACGTTGTAAGTGAGCGCTTACAGCGTTTTTTTATTGAAATAAACATTATCTTTGCATTTCAATAATTAAAAAGAGAAATGACTTTAAGAAACGAGTTACAAAAGCGGATTTTAGTGCTTGACGGCGCGATGGGTACGATGATTCAGCGGCATAAATTGTCTGAAAAAGAGTACCGGGGTAGTCGGTTTGCTGATGCGGAAATTCTTCAAAAAGGGAACAACGATTTGCTGACACTCACACAGCCGGAAATTATTCAAGGCATTCACTGCCAGTATTTGGAAGCCGGCGCGGATTTGATTGAGACCAACACGTTCAATGCCCAGCGCGTTTCTATGGAAGATTACGGAATGGAATCTTTCGTTCGTGAAATCAACCTTGCCGCCGCGCGTCTTGCCCGTGAAGTGTGCGATGAATTTACCGCAAAAAATCTTGCTAAACCTCGTTTTGTGATTGGTTCCGTTGGTCCTACCAATAAAACGGCGTCTATGTCGCCCGATGTGAATAACCCCGCCTACCGCGCCGTTACGTTCGATGATTTGGTGGAAGCGTATGAAGAACAAATGTTGGCGCTCGTAGAAGGCGGTGTGGACGCGTTGTTGATTGAAACTATTTTTGACACGCTGAATGCGAAAGCGGCGCTTTTTGCCGCCGAAAAAGTGATGAAATCACTCGGGAAACGAGTAGAGTTAATGCTTTCCGCCACGGTAGCGGATACCAGCGGACGCACGCTTTCCGGACAAACCATCGGCGCGTTTCTTACTTCTGTTTCTCATGCCAATTTACTTTCCATTGGATTAAACTGCTCGTTTGGCGCCAAAGACTTGAAGCCGTACTTGCAGGAAATGAGCCAAAGAGCGGCTTGCTATGTGAGCGCTTATCCTAACGCGGGATTGCCTAATCAGTTTGGCGAATATGACGAAACACCCCAAAAAATGGCGGCGCAGGTGAAAGAGTATTTTAACGAAGGATTAGTTAATATCATTGGCGGTTGTTGCGGCACTACGCCGGAACATATTGCTGAGTATCAACGGTTAATTGAAAATGTACAACATAGGCAGCCTCAAAAAGAAAGTAGAAATTTGCATTTGAGCGGGTTGGAAGAAGTGGTTATCACCTCACCCCTAACCCCTCTCCCAAGGAGAGGAGAACATACCACCCCGTTTCAAGAAACTGCTGAAAATAACGCGAAACAAAACCTCTCCCCTAACCCCTCTCCCGAGGAGAGGGGAACTCCGGAATATTACACTACCTCCCCTGAAAACTGGAAAATCTTACATCAAATTTCAAAAGATTTCAGGAAAAATCCTACGGAAGCCGAAAACATTCTTTGGCAGGCGTTAAGAAATAAGAAGACCGGTTTTAAAGTTAAACGGCAACAGGTAGTGGATAAATATATCGTGGACTTTATCTGCATTGAAAAGCAAGTAATTATTGAAGTAGATGGAGGGATTCATCTTAAACCGGAAAATATAGAAAAAGACAAAGAGCGGGAGCGTGTATTAAAAACATTGGGATATGATATTCTTAGATTTGAGAATAAAGAGGTTATTCATAATTTATGGAATGTACAAAAGGAAATAGCCGACTTTCTAAAAAATAAACCTACACCTCCCCGCCGTTTCGCGGTATCTCCCCTCTCCTCGGGAGAGGGGGCAGGGGGTGAGGTGATTACTTTGGAAATCGCACCAAATCTTCCAAGTACGCACAATCTCGCTCCCCTCTCCTCGGGAGAGGGGTTGGGGGAGAGGTCTCTCTTCCTAAACATCGGTGAGCGTTGCAACGTTGCCGGTTCCCGCGCTTTCTTACGGTTAATCAACGAGAAAAAATACGAAGAAGCTCTTACCATTGCCCGCAAACAAGTGGAAGACGGCGCGCAAGTCATAGACATCAATATGGACGATGCCATGCTGGACGCCAAACAAGAAATGACCACTTTCCTGAATTACATTGCCTCAGAACCGGAAATATCCAAAGTGCCGATAATGATTGACAGTTCCAAGTGGGATGTGATTGAAGCGGGGTTAAAATGCGTACAGGGAAAATGCATTGTTAATTCCATCAGTCTGAAAGAGGGGGAAGAAGATTTTATCCAAAAAGCGAAAAAAATCCGACTATACGGCGCGGCGGTGGTGGTAATGGCGTTTGACGAACGCGGTCAGGCAGATAGTTTTGAACGAAAAAAAGAAATTTGCGCCCGCGCGTATCGATTATTGACCGGAAAAGCTCAATTTCCGCCACAAGACATTATTTTTGACCCCAACGTGCTTGCCATTGCCACCGGCATAGAGGAACATAATAATTACGGCGTGGACTTTATCAATGCCACCCGCTGGATAAAGCAAAACCTGCCGTATGCCAAAGTCAGTGGCGGTGTGAGCAATTTATCGTTTTCTTTCAGGGGGAATAATCCTGTGCGGGAAGCCATTCACAGCGTGTTTTTATATTACGCCATTCAAGCGGGAATGGACATGGGGATAGTAAATGCGGGAATGTTGCAAATTTACGAGGAAATTTCGAAAGAACTATTAGATAGGGTAGAAGACGTAGTATTAAATCGCCGTGCGGATGCCACCGAGCGGATGATAGAGTTTGCCGAAAAAATTAAAAATGAAACGTCCGGCGAACAAAAAACGCACAAAACAGACGAGTGGCGCGCCGAACCGCTTGAAAAACGATTGGAATACGCACTGATAAAAGGCATTAGCGAATACCTTGAAGAAGATTTAGCCGAAGCGCTTACGATTTACCCCACCCCCATCGAAATTATTGAAAAGCCCTTGATGGGCGGAATGAACATTGTGGGCGAACTTTTCGGGGCGGGCAAGATGTTTCTGCCACAAGTGGTGAAAACCGCTCGTACGATGAAAAAAGCCGTAGCCATTCTTCAACCCGAAATAGAAAAAACAAAAATACCCGGTCAAAGCACTTCGGCAGGAAAATTTCTCATAGCCACTGTAAAAGGCGATGTACACGACATTGGAAAAAACATTGTGGCAGTAGTGTTGGCATGCAATAACTTTGACGTGATAGACTTGGGGGTAATGACACCCACCGAAAAAATTATTCAAACCGCCATTGACGAGCAAGTGGACATCATCGGTTTAAGCGGACTAATCACCCCATCGCTGGAAGAAATGTGCCACGTAGCTTCTGAAATGGAAAAAGCCGGACTGAAAGTGCCGTTGCTCATTGGCGGCGCCACCACTTCAAAACTGCATACCGCCGTTAAAATTGCCCCAAACTACAAAGGTCCGGTAGTGTATGTGAAAGACGCGTCTATCAACACGTTTGTGGTATCGCAACTGATGAGCGATAAAACACATTATAATTTTGTGGCGGAAGTTCAAGCGGAATATCACGCCTTACGTGAAAAACAAGTGCAAAAAACCAGCTTGTTGTCTTTTGAAGAAGCCAAAAAGCGGAAACCGAAGTTATTTTGAAGATACAGGTTCATCTTCACTTTCTTTTTTGTCTTCCACTTTTATTTCTTCTTCCGCTTTCTCAGTAATAGTAGTTTGTTCCGCTTCTTTTTGCCCTTCGGTGGTGCTGGTGTCTATTTGGGTTTTGTTGAGTGATTCCAGGGGTTTTTCGGGGTGTTGTTCCACTTCAATGATTTTGGTAGAAACCGCGTATTCGGCAGGATAAATATTATTACCCACTTCTATTGCCCAAGCTTTGGTAAATTCAGCCCCAAAGTAAAGTATAATGGATGAATAATATACCCACAATAGAATAATGACCACAAATGCCGCCGCGCCATACGCCGTGCCCGGGGGGCTGTAAGCCATATAAATGGAAATAAGTTTTTGCCCCGTTAAAAAGAGAATGGTAGTGGCAAACGCGCCGGTAAGTACATCTTTTATTTTAATTTTAGCGTCAGGCAAGGTTTTGAATATTAAGGCGAAAAGAAAACATGTAATAAGTACATTCAATATAAACGTAATGGCGGAAAATATAAACGCCGCCACATCCGGATAAGAAGAAACCAATCGCGTGTTTAATATCTGTACCAAGTACGTAACAAAGAAAGAAACAAGCAGCAAGAAAGCTACACTTAACACAATAGAGAAAGACAACACGCGGTTCCGGATCATTTGCAGCCACCCGCGTTTAGGTTTTGGTCGGATCCCCCAAATAAGGTTTAAGGAATCTTGAATTTCAGCAAAAATGGAGCTGGCGCCCAAAATGACCACTATCACACCTACCGCTTTTGTCCAGAAATTAGTATCGGCAATGGTGGCATTTTTAATAATATTTTGAATGTTTTCGGCTAACTGAGCGCCAAACATTTCTTGCAACCTGCCGAATAGTTGTCCTTCGGTAGCCTGCTGTCCCCAGAAATAACTGCCGATGGTAATAAGAATAATAAAAAAGGGAGGGATAGAGAATATGGTAGCGTAAGAGAGCGATGCGCTGAGTTTAGTAATTCTATCGTCTCCAAAACCTTGAAATGCAACCTTTAATACATTTATGACGGACTTAAAAGTTATCTCTTTTTTAGTTTCTGTAGTATTATTCATTTTTTTTACAACTATTTTTAAGTTAATATTTAAGTTCGGAACTCTTTATTAAACACTTTTCAGATTTATTTGTTTACTTAATTATAACATAAATGCGTACCATAATTTTAAAACTCAACTTACAAGTGTCAAAAAAGATTTTTAATAAGATATATATTATGGGGATAATGATGGTTTTTTCCATCTTAATTTCTACGTCTCAAGCTCAAGTAAACTATCAGATTAATAAAATTAAATTTCAAGGCAATAAAACTTTCCGTAAAAAAGTATTAGTAGAAAACATATCCATTTATGAACGTACATTTTTAGAAAAATTGTTCCGAAGAAAAGAACCCGCCTTCTATAATGAAACAATGATACAAGCGGATGTAGAGCGGTTAATTCGTTTTTATCAATCACAAGGTTTTCTGTATGTAAACGTGGAATTATTGCCCCCGGACATAAATGAAGAGAAGCATCACGTAGATGTAACCTTTAACATTCGGGAGGATGATCCGATTTTGGTAGATTCCATATCGCAAAAAATTCTGGAAACCAATCCTAAACTCAATGAAGATTCCATTAAAAGGCGCATAGAAAGAAGGTTTGAACTGGAAAAAAATAAGCGCTTTACGGATGCCAAATTAGCCGCGGACGTAGCTAATACCAATTTTGCTTTTCGAAGTACCGGCTATCCTTATGTGGAAACCAAATATTCCTTAGACATCCGTCCGGAACAGCGAAAAACGGATGTACACTTTACCACTGATCCTGGTCCGCGAAGCCGATTTGATACCACTCATGTAACCGGCAACAGGTATTTAACCCGGGAATTTATCAAGAAACAATTAAAATATAAAAAAGGCGAAATTTTCAGCGAAAAAAAATTAGACAATACGCGACGAAATTTATATGACTTGCAAGTATTCCGGATTGTATCCATTAGTCCGCAAATAAATAATGCCACGCGTGATTCAGTAATTCCCATCCACATTACCATCAAAGAGCAGCCGCGTTTAAGTACGGAATTCGGTGTGGGTTACGGTACGGAAGAAAAATTCCGCGCCTACACGCGCATTACGTACAGAAGTTTGTTTGGCGGGGCGCGCAGGCTGGAACTTTACGGAAGGCATTCCGGAATTGAACCTTATAATATCACACTAAGTTTTGTGGAACCACGCTTTATTCTTCCGCAATTATCCCTGAATATCAGCCCCTATTTTCGCAGACAAATAGAACCCGGCTTTGACACTCAAACCTTAGGGGTAAATGTGCCTTTGAACTATAAATTTAACGATAATTTTAACGCTACCTTGACCTATTATTTCCAACGGGTTTCCCAAAGGCTGCATGAGGGCTTTACGGATGTACCTTCGCCGGAAAGTAATAAATTTCTGTACAATAAATCCGGGTTAATGAGCGCTTTAAGCTATACCACTGCTCTTCCGCGCACTTCACCTACGGAGGGTTACTCGCTGAGTTTAGGAAGTAAATTTAACGGATATATTTTCGGTGGTGATTTCAGCTACATCAAATTATGGTTTGACGCCCGCAAGTATCAAAGCTTAGGAAACGAATTCGTATTGGCGGGACGCGGAATGATTGGTGGAATTTACTCAAGCGATGAAAGTAAATTTATTCCCGTAGAAGATCGCTTTTATTCCGGAGGTAGTAACTCTATTCGCGGTTGGGGGCGTTCTTTGCTTGGTCCGATGTGGGAAAACGGCAAGCCGCGAGGAGGTAAAAGCATTTTGGAATTAAATTTAGAACTTCGCCGACCACTGTTTTGGATTTTGGAAGGAGCGGTTTTTGTGGACGCGGGAAATGTGTGGGAAAACGCGTTTAGTTACAAGCTGAACGATTGGGCATACGCCGTGGGTGGCGGATTAAGATTTAGTACGCCCATTGGTCCCATCCGCTTGGATATTGGTTTTCCCGTGAAAAGTGACAAAAGAAATCCACAATTTTTTATTAACGTAGGACAAGCGTTTTAACAGTTAGCAGTTTGCAGTGAAAGTTTGCAGAACCTGAAACTCGGAACTCGGAACTTGAAATTTTAGATTGAATGAAAGTAATAAAAATCATAGGAAAAGTATTATTCTGGATTGTTATCGGGCTATTGGGTTTGATGATAGCGGCAGGCATTGCTTTGCAGACACGTCCGGTTAAAAACAAAATAGCTTCTATTGCTGAAAGCCAATTGAATAGGATCTTGGAGGCGGAAGTAAAAATCGGAAGAATTGAAGGCGATTTTTTTACCAACATTTACCTCAAAGACATCTCTTTAAAACAAAATGACGGAAAGGATACCCTCGCCATTGTACCTGAAATAAAGTTAAGCTATCGGCTGCTGCCGCTTTTGCAAGGCACTATTTCTGTGAAATCAGCCGTACTTGAGCAACCCTATTTTTCGTTGGTGCAATACCCCGACTCTACATGGAACGTGCAAAAAATAGTGCGCCCAAGCGAAAATCCCGATACCGTTTCCGGTCCTTTTACCATGGTTATTGACGCGCAAGATGTGCGTATCAATGACGGAACCATACACGTGTCTTCCTTTATTAAAGAAATTCCCCGACGAATTAATCACTTTTATGTAGATATGGGATTGGATTATTCCGGCGAAAAACAAGGAGTAGTGATGCGTGAAATGAAATTTGTAGCGCAAGAACCGGATTTGGTACTTAAAAAACTGACCTTTAATGTAAATAGAGACAGCACCCTTATCCGTCTCGAAGATTTTATGCTGAAAACTGCCGAAAATCAGATTAAAGCCAATATCAGGTATTATCCCAAATTTACCGATAAATCAACAGTAGATGTTCAAACTACACCCATTCATCTGGAAGAAATACAAGCATTTCTGCCGGAACTTAAATTAAAACCCAATCCGAAAATTACATTGAAATCGGAATTTGATACATTGGGTGCAAAGCTGAATTTAGAAGTGATAGATAAAACGCAACGTCTTAAAGCGAACCTAAAAGCTCAAAATCTTATTCAAAAATTCATCCAAAATAAGGATGTTAAAATGACCTATAATGCGGACGCCGAGATGGTAAATATTGACTTGCGTGACTGGCTGAATAACCCTGAGATGAAGTATATCATCAATGGTAATCTTAACGCTAAGGGAGAAGGCATTGACCCTAAAACAATGGCGGCAAACATCCGCGGAAATCTCAATAACTCGGTAGTGCTGAATAATAAACTGAACAAGGCGAACTTTGACTTTACGCTGGTGCGTCAGCGCCTTACAGGCTACCTCAATGCCGCGGGCAATTTCGGTACGTTGGACGTAAAACCCATTGTTGATGAGCTTTTTGCGGATAATCCACGGTATAACCTGACCGTAAACACGCGTCGGCTTAATTTGGCGCAACTTGCCAATAATAGAGAATTAAAATCCAATATTAATTTCAATGGCGTAATAAGAGGCGTAGGATTTAATCCTAACACGCTCAGCGCCGCCGTTAACGGGCGTTTTACCAATTCCGCCATGTTTAATCAAAGAGTGGATTTACTTAATCTAAACTTGTCTCTTATCCGCCAGCGTCTTACCGGCGCCTTGAATGGCAGAGGAGACTTTGGCGCTCTCAGCATAAGACCCACCGTCAACGGATTATTTTCCAAGGTGCCGAATTACACCATTGTGTTAAATACTCAAAATCTAAATTTGGCAAAAATATTGAAAGATAATCAATTAGCATCCGATATAAATTTAGACGGAACGTTTACAGGCGCGGGCTTTGATCCCAACACTATGCGCCTGAATGCTGATATGCGGCTTAGAAATTCTTCGGCACAAGGAGTAAAAATAGATACGCTATACACTCGTTTTCTTTTTGCTAATAACAATATTAATATCCATGAATTAGTAGCAAAAACCGCTACTATAAGCCTCAACGCGCAAGGAGTTTACAGCTTGAAAGGAAATTCCGATTTAACCCTTGACGCCACGATAAAAGACGGTACGGAAATATCCCGTTTTGCTAATTTGAAACAATTTTACACGGAGGGTGGCACTATCCGTGGTCGTTTATTCGGTAAAAATCCAAAAATTGGCGCTGACTTAACGCTAAACTTGGACAGCACCCGCTTTGAAGGAACCTCTTTTGGAAGTCTGAATGGCAATGCATTAGTACACTTAGGCGGCAAATCACCTACCGTGGACGGAAAATTTGATATTACCAATTTCAAAAACGGTGATTTTTACTTTGATACGGTTCAACTTACGGCACAATCAGCCGGTGAAAATGTAACCGACCTGACTCTCAAAGCCGATGGTAAGGAAATAAAAACGCAATTAAGCACTTCGCTGGATTTGGCTAAGAATGAAACTAAAATAGGTTTGTCGGATTTTAAACTGGATTATAAAGGGCAAGCGTGGAAATTAGACACTCCGCTGGCACTGGTTACTATCGGTAAAGAGAGTTACACAGTGCGTGATATGCGGTTGGTTTCCGGCGCGGGCGACAGTATTCAGGTGATTTACGTGGACGGCGTTATCAGCCGCACCGGTATGCAAAACCTGCAATTGAAAATTGAAAATGTGGACGTAGGAAAATTAGCGGAATTGGCAAATGTAAACCAAACCATAAACGGAAATCTTTATTTGGATGCAATGCTTGCCGGTACTGCCCAAGCACCGTTAATGAACGGTGAATATAAGATTACCAACGCGTCAGTAAACGAGTACGCTTTTCCTCGTTTCGATGGGACAATGGATTATGCCGATCGGAAATTAGGACTGGTTACCACCATTGTGCCGCAAGACAGCGGAAGAGTTTCATTGGACGGACACGTACCCTTTAAGATGGCATTTGACAGTATGCAGTTTAAGTTGTATGACGACCGTGAAATGCAGGTAAAACTATTGCTGGAAAAAATACCTTTGGCAATAATAAAGACACTGCAGCCTATTGAGGAAGCGCGTGGCGTAGCTAATGCCGACATTTCAGTAGCCGGAACTATCCGGAATCCGAAACCCACAGGCTTAGCAAGAATAGAAAACGGCGCGCTGCGCTGGAAGAGGTACGGCATTGATTACCGCACGATATTGGCACATATAGATTTTGAACCTGATAAAATCATGGTGGATACATTCTTGATACGCAGTAGAGACGGCTATATGAGCGCTCAAGGCAATGCCGGTTTTAGGTCGCAATTTTATCAAGGCGATTTCAGAAATTCAAAGATTGATGTGAAATTTGACCGTTTTCAGCCATTTAATCACCGACTATTTAATATACAAATGACCGGAAACGCTAATCTGCAAGGTGTACGAGATAGTTTAGTGTTTAACGGCGATATTACGGTGCCTCAATCATTGTTTTATCTTCCGGCGGTAATGGACTTATTCGGTAAACGCACGGCGCCCGAAATTCCACGCCCACTGCTGATTGCAGAATTGGAAAAAAGAAATATGACGCCGGATTCTATCATTTTCACTCTGCCCCGTGATACAGTGACGCAACCGGGAATGTCATTCAATCTATTCAGTTCACTTCAAGGACGAATGAAGGTGAACATTCCCCGCAATACTTGGATTAAGAATGAACAATTGCGCGTAGAACTTATGGGTGATTTGGACGTATATAAATACCGCAATTACATGGAACTCTTCGGTACGGTAGATGTGGTGCGCGGACAGTATGAGATGCTGGGTAAAACATTTATAGTAAAGACCGGAAACCTGGTGTTTGAAGGAGGTAAGGAAATAAATCCCCGCTTGAATGTAGAAGCTTCATATACAGTGAGGACGCCCGATAGAGCGAAGCGAGACTTACGTGTATTAGCCACCGGAACACTTCAGAAACCGGAACTAAACTTCACTTTGGACGGTGAAACACTGAGTGAAGGCGACGCGGTAGCTTACATCCTCTTCGGGATGAATATGGACCAACTCGCTGCCGGACAAAACATGGGGGGCGGCGACATTACGGCGGAAGGGTTAGCCGGAACAGCCGTAGCATCTTTGCTTTCATCACAATTAACAAAAGTACTGGGCAATACGCTGAATGTGGATTATATTGAATTCAGAACGGCAGGAACATTTGACCAAGCGTCATTCGTAGTAGGAAAGTACATTACTAATAACTTGTTTATGAGCTATGAACGCCGGTTTGGGAATTTCAAAGACGACAGTCTGAGTGAGTATGAACTGCGCTTGGAATACGAGTTATTCCGTTTCTTGTTCCTTCAATTAACCAGCTCGCCACTGAGCAACGGTATTGACGCTATAATTAAATGGAATACAAAATAAGAATTTTGAATTTGGGAATTGGGATTTTGGAAATAAAATCTTAATTCTCAAATCCAAATTCTGAACTCATCAAATCTCTTCTTCCAAACGTAGTTCGCCTTTCTCGTATTTGGAATAGTTTTTACTTAACATCATCAAAAACGCGGCTATTTCAGTTTGCGCTTGTGTGGTTTCCGGAGTGATTTCCGCTTTTTTCATCCGAAGCAGCATGATAGCATACTGAAAATTAAAGCAGATTTCCACATCGCTTAAATCGGTATTTGTTTGTTGTTGGCGCAGCCGGTTTATTAGGGGCAAAATATGGTAAAATTTCGCGTTATACAAAGGGTCAATGTTTGATTTAAGAAGTTCGGCATGTAAATCGTTTAATTGCGCCAAGGTATTTTTATTGATTTGAAGATGCCCTGTTTGCTGTAAATTTTCCATCCGAATCATGGATATAAGGCTTTCATACCACTCATACAGCGTTTTCTTTTCTTCCGCTGAAATAGGGTAGGGCTCCACAATTCGTTTATTAATCAAATCAATGTCCAAATTAAAAGCGCGCAGTAAGTCTTCTATCTGCCACATATAAAGCAAGTACTCGCTGATATTTTCTTTTCTTAATTTTTGAGCGATAAACATGGGTAAAGGGGGAGTTTGTAGATTGGTAAATTCTGAAACTGCAAATATCTGTCAAACGAACAGCCGGGAAGGGCAAATTTTTCACATTCCGCCTATTTTTACCTCTCTTCCGAAAGGAGTAAATGCTAATCCGGCAAACTTAAAATGTTGTTTGGCAAAGGGAATACCTATAATAGTGATAGCAAGCAATACCCCGAATAAAATATGAGTCAGGCTAATCCAAATTCCGGCTATGATAATCCAAATAACGTTCATCCCCAGTGATAAGCAACCGGACTTATTCGGCTGTTCGGTAATCTTGCTTCCGAAAGGCAACAACATCAGCAAGCCCAACTTTATTGCCTGTAAACCGAAAGGAATGCCTATAATGGTTATCATAAGCACAATACCCGCCGTAAAATATTCTACCGCGGTAGCAAAACCGCCCAGTAAAATCCATAAAATATTTCCTAATACTTTCATTGAAAAAAATCGTATTTATTTCTTCGCAAAGCTACAAAAACAATTACACATAACCAATTTCGCACTTATTTTAAAGAAGAAAAGCCATCAAAAAAAAAAAATCTCGACAGCTTTTTTATTCTAATACCGCTATTTTTTAATGGAGTATTTCCGTTTCAAACTTAAAATATTGATTTTTAGTCATTTGTTTTTCATCCAAAATAACTCAATTTCTTCTAATGATTTTCCTGCGGTTTCGGGAACGAACTTCCAAACAATCAACAGATAAGGCAAGCACGCGAAAGCAAATAAGAAGAAAGTTCCGGCGGGCGTAAGGTTTTCAAGCATCCAAGGCGTAAGCTGACCAACTAAGTAGGTGCCCACCCACAATCCAAATCCGGCGATAGACATTGCCAAGCCTCGAATTTTTATCGGGAACATTTCAGAAAGCAGCACAAAAATAACGGCGCAGATAGAAATAGCGCAACAGAAAATATAAAACAGAAATAAAAACAACAGAACAACGGAAGAAATTCCCCATGCTTTTCCTGATAAAAAATAAAATCCGACTGCTACAAGTGAAACTATCATCCCTGAAACACCCCAGTAAATCAGGTTCTTACGTCCGACTTTATCTATGATGATCAGCGCGAGAACCGTAGTAAGCATATTTACCAAACCTACCAACACTTGATAAAAAAGAGAGTCGCCGCCGGATAATCCACTCTCTGTGAAAATCGTCGGACCATAATAAAGCACTGCGTTTACCCCCATAAATTGACCTAAAACTGCCAGAGTAACGCCTATAATTACCGCTTTACGTATGCTGGGTTTCATCAAAAGATCCCAATCATTCTTTGTTTCAAATTGAATTACTTGCTGCGTTTCAGCTATTTGACTTTTAGCTGTTGATTCATTTTTAGATATTCGAAGTAAAATGGGGAACGCCTTTTCAGGATGTTTTTTCAAAATCAGCCAACGCGGACTTTCAGGTATAAAGAAAATAACCATCAGAAATAACAAAGAAGGCAAGGCAGACATTCCCAACATGCCACGCCACGCTTCGGAAATAAAAATTTTATTCATTACTCCAGAAGAAATCGCACTTTTTTGAGCCAAATTCAACAATTCATAATTGACCAAATACGCCCCCAAAAAACCTACGGTAATGGCTAATTGATACAACGCTACTAATCTTCCACGATATTCTGTAATGGATACTTCGGAAATATAAAGCGGCGAAACGATGGAAATTACACCAATGCCGACACCACCGATGATACGGCACAAAACCAATTGCGTAAAGGAATCCGCGATAGCGCACCCAAGCCCTGAAATAGCAAAAAACACGGCGGCAAAAATCATGGTCTTTTTTCGTCCAAAATTATCTGTGAGCAACCCGGCCACGGAAACGCCCAGAATAGAACCTGTCAAAGCGCAGCCTACGTACCATCCTCGCAAAATAGTATCCAAATAAAACTGATCAGCCACATACGTAATGGTGCCGGAAATCACAGCTGTGTCATATCCAAACAAAAAACCGCCTAAAGCAGCTACCACAGAGAGAAAAATAGTGTATGAAAGATTATGGTTTGAGGTCTTTCGCATCGTTAAAAATCATTTTTATTTCAATGTTTTAATAAATTCCACATAATCATTTCTGAGTTTCTCTGCGGCAGAACCGCCGCCTGTTTTACACATGTCGCTATAATATTGAAACGAAACGGCTTTGCTAATGTGCGGCGCGGCTAATTCTTTTTCTAACTGTGTTTTAACGCGCGAAATGGTGGCGGGTGATTTGTTGTCGAATGTTTCCAAATCGGTCCAAAATTCGCCTTTGTAGTTTTTGTTGTCGGTAAAAAGTCCCGCGTCGGCGGCGTTGTAATATTCGCTCAATTTATCGAGCGTGATGTGGTGCACGCCCACGCCGTCTTGCAGCATAATTACTTGCAAATTGCTTTTGCCCAGTTCTGCCATAAAATTGCGTAATTGTGCCGAAGAAGTCAAGTCCGTATTGAAAAAAGCGGCAATGGAAACAGGTTTTCTGTTGAGAGTGTGTAGTTTGTCGGAAATTCGGTTTACAAAATTATCTTTGAAAACGGCTACCAACTCGGCGGCATGATACGCGTCGGGTTCGGGTTCATGAGGAATGTACCAACCCTTAAAAGCGTTGTTTGAGCCGAATTGCTGATTAAGTTCTTCGGCAATGGAAATGCAACGGTCGGCGTGGAGTTTCAACCAATCCACGTTGGTCTGATTATGCCAATATTCTTCGTTGAAATACAGTCCGATATAGACGTCTATCTTATATTTTGCCGCCGCTGAAAGTAGTCTCGGCAACGCGTTCGGGAATTTGGTTTTGGTAAACGTGTTGGCGGATTTAAACCACGTATTGTCGCCGTAGGAAATAAATTGAATGATAACGGTATTGAACCCGATTTCTTTCATTTCCTTAAAATGTTCGTCCCATTGAAACTGCTGCCAATCCCCCTTTCCCCAAAAATCGATAAACGTACCGCTCAATGCTTTTTTAGCATCTACTGTAATAAAATTATCGGGTGTCGGCGGGGTGGGTTCATCGCCGTTTTTGCAGGAAAAAAGGGCGAAAATCGCCATAATTAATAGAAATATTTTTTTCATAGCTGCCCCCTTACCCCCTGAAAGGGGAATTTCCGCAGAGGTGACGGTTTTTTATGGTTATAATAGAATTTTTTCCTTATGTTATAGAAAACATTGATAAATACTGTAAAAGTCCCCTTGCGGGGGATTTAGGGGGCTAACATCTTCTCAATATGTTCCCTGATTTTTGGTTCCGTTCCGCGCTGAACAACCGTATTTCGTCCTTCGTAGCCGCCTTCGTCAATCATTTGGTCGGTAGGAATATAAGAGATTGTTCCGCCGGTCAAACTGACTGTCCACAAGGTTGGAAATTCTTTACGTAATGCGAGTGTTGTTTCCACCGACACTTCCGAGTGCATAAACACCACGGGCGTTCCGTTGATTTTCAGCACAGAATACGGCATGGGTTTGTATCCGTTTTGGCGGTCGGTTTGGTTGATAAATCCGAGCGCGTAATAAGGACCCCAATCTAACCAATTCATAGCGTTTGCCAAGCGGCGCATTTCACCGATATTTTCGGTTTTGGTGTTCAAAAACGCGTTGTATTCGGCAGTTAATGTTTTACGAATGACTTCAATTTCTTCTTTCGATTTCGGCAATACGGGATTAATAGGCATATTCATTGGTTTTTGCGTAAAATTCAAGTTGGTGATTTTGGCAAATTTTTCACGGCTCAACGCGCGTAAGGCGGCACGGGCAATGTCTTCACCAATGCGCACGGTTTCTGACTGCAACTGATTTTCGTCCACCGCGTGAAATTCGCTCAACGGTCCAAGATACACGTTGTCAAATTTATACTCTTTCCACAACTCGTATTTTACTTTTTCCTTGGGCGAAATATTGCCGCTTGTGCCTTGCAAGAAAAGGCATTGTCCGCCGAGTTCTTTTTCCACCAACCGGCGCGTGTGCCCCGGAAAATCAGGGTCGTACATATAGGTGCGGAAAAACGAAGCGGTGTGCGGGTGCGCCGAAAAACGAACAATACTTCCCAGCGTTTTGCCTTTCATATCCACAAACTGCATGGTTTGCACGAGCGGGTCGATTTCACCATCGAAATAGACTTTTTTTTCGCCCGTTTTGTAGTTTCCGTACACGCCTTTCCAGCGCGACGACATTTCGTTAATCAACGCCGAGGCTTCGGCGCGGTCGCTGCCTTCGGCGTACTCGTACCCGAACCAGAATGTTTGCACGCCTAACCCGCTTTGCGTATCGCCCCGCCGGTGCACGCTCAATTTACCACCCACGTTTTGTTCGGCAATTTTTACTTTGGTGGGTTTGGCGTTGGCAATGGCTTCCGCGCCGGCTTTGGTTAAGAGATTAATGAGTTCCGGTCGGTCAATTTCGGTTGAGCCTGTGTTGTGGTCAGAAGGTCCGCTGTGCGTGTGGGTGGTGTGGAAAAGGATATTTTCCGGGTTTATATTCAATGATTTGCCTACTTTTTCCTGAACATCTCGATTAAATTCGGCATATACTTCGCCAAAATCGAGCGAAAAAAGTAACACCGCCTCGCTGTTGCCGTTCAAATACATACACTTAGCTTCAATGGAGTAGCGATACGGGTGGTCTTCTTTGATACAGGCTTTTAAATCAACGGAAGAAAAACCGGCTTTTACGGGACGTGTGTCAGCGGGTTGGGCTGAAAGTAAACTTGAAAACACAATAAGTATTAGCAAAATAGTTTTTATGGATTTTTTTAATAAAGAATTCATTTTAATAAATTTGAAGAATTAAACAATGTTTTTGTGATTAAAAAACTTAAAATCTTATTTCCCAATCGTTTTAGTCAAACTTTGGCAAAGTCTTGCACTTTGCCAAAGTCAACTAATCAAAATGAACGAGAAAACTAACTAATCAAAATGTATGAGAAAATTACTGCTCTTTATCCAATACTAATACCGCCTTTTTCCCTTCCAAATCTTGTTTGGCAAAAGTTGCCTTAACGGTGCGTTCTTCGCCCGGGAAAAGTGTAAGGAAATTGTCTGACCAAAACGTAGGCAACACTTCATCGCCGCCTTCGCCTTTGGTAATCATCAGGCGGTGCATAAAGGCGAGTTTGTCCGACGTGTTTTTTACTTGTATGGTCATTATTATTTCATCGTCTTTTTGCGAAGTGGTTTCAGAAAGTTTTAAGTCCACTTTTGGCAATTTGGTTATGGCGCGAAAATCGTTTTTGCCATTGGCGGAAAGCCAGTAGAAATTATCGGAAACCACCACGCCTTTTTCGTTTTTTAACTGTAAACGGACAAAATACACGGGCGAAATACCCGCGGGTTGCGGAACTTTGAAAAGTTCCTTATACCGACTTTCTTCTATCGAGAATTTTTCCTGTTTTTGCCATTTCACATTCAAATCAAAATCATACACTTTAATATCGGCAGTGAGATTACGGTGCGCTTTATGTACGGTGTTGATAACGGAAATCATCCGGTTGTGCTCATTCATTTGGATATGAATCGGTTCCAACGCTTTTTTGGCGTAAAAATAGCCGGCGTTCGGATTAAGAAACCAGTCGTAATACTGCCACAGTACTTGGGGCCACGTAGCGTTGAGTTTCCACAGCATCACGCCGGTGGTAATGTCCCACATGCGGTGGTTGGCGGCTTCAAACATCACGCGGTGGCTTCCGGCATTAATGTATTGCGCCCAACGAATGTATTCTTCGGCAGAAGTGGGCTGCCCGAACTGAGCGCGAATAGCCCTGTCATACGGACGGTAAGCGTAGTTTTGCGGCGGGCTGTAAATGGTGTCCCACGCATCGTGATACGCCCACGTTTTATCGAGCGGATAAATGGCGTTTTTCTCGCCTTTTCCAAGGTTAAAAATGTATTTTTTCATGCTTCCGAGCGTGGAAACGGCAGGTACGCCCAATTCGTTACGAAACATTTGGTCTTTCACTTCCAGCACTTTCTCGTAATAATACGGGTGTGGATACCACGTGTAATCGGGCGCATTTTCGTCGGTCATTCCGGTAGGAAGGTCAGGTTTTATGTAAGGCGTATATTTGTCAATGTCCCATCCGTGGCTCGATGTGGCGATAAACGGACGCGTGGGGTCGTTTTCCTGAATATATTTCCGCAGCGGCACGTACAGCTCTTCGCGCACAATGGTTTCCACTTGCATACACCACAGCACAAGGCTCGCGTGGTTGCGGTAGCGTTTTACCACATCGTACATATTTCTGAGCGCAAGTTTGGCGTCGGTGGGGTTATTGAATAAATCCGTTCCCGGATAACTTGTCCAACATTGAAAAAACACTTCCCACATCAGCAGTCCGTACTTGTCGTACGTTTCCATCACGTGTTCGGGCGGCGAAGGCATATCTTCATTGGCTATCATATTTACGCCGCTTTCAGCCAGTAGGCGGGCTTCGTCGTACATCCGTTTCTTATTCATATCCAGCATCATATCGGGCTGAATAAAGCCGCCGCGCGAGAAAATCCGTTTGCCGTTTACGAGGAAAATCCGTCCGTGTTCGCCGTCCAATTCTTTGAGTTCGCTCGTTATTTTGCGGATACCGAACATCGTATTTTGCGTGTCGGACATTTTTCCGCCGGTTTCAAACGTCAAATTCAAATTGTGCAAATGCTGCATTCCGTAACCGTTGGGCCACCATAGGTGCGGATTTTTGATATTCAATTGAGCAAAATCTTGTGGTGTGAAAGTTACGATAACGGTTTGTCCGGCAGGTATTTCCACTTCTTTTTCAAATGTTACGGTTTTCATTGTGCCCGGCATTTGTTTTTTATGGGTGTAAAAATCTATTTCTTTTAATAAATCGATACTTCCTTTCAAAATACCTTTCTGTACGGTGTTTCCGGCATTTTTTAGTTCGGCGGAAACGGTAATGTTCGTCGCGGTGGTGTCGGGCAATTGCAAATCGGTAACAATGTATGGATTTTCGATTTTCACGTCGCCCGTGTAGGTGAGATATACATCTTGATACATCCCCATATTACGGTCGCGTACCACCGGCGCGCAATCCCAGCCCGCCATAAATTTGAGCGTAACATCGCGGAAAATTTCCTTTCCTTGTCCGCGTCCGGGTCCGAACGGTTCAAACATATAGCCCGGATCAGGATTGCCCACATTATCCACTTGGTGGATTTTTACCGCCACCACGTTTTCCTTGTCGTACTTTACATGCGGTGTTATATCGTATTTGAAACGCAGGAACATTCCTGCCATGTCGGTGGCGTTAGCAATTTGTTTGCCGTTAATCCACACGTCGGCACGGTAGTTTATGCCGTCGAAATTCAGCCACACGCGTTTTCCGTGGTTTTCTCTCGGAACGGTAAACGTGGTGCGAAACCAATACGGGTCTTTGAATGGATTGGGAACGCCTTTCAGGTGGCTGTACTTGTTCAAATCCAAGCGTTTACTCAAATCATCGGACGCATCGGGAATTTTCAGGTCGTTCAGGTCGAAATGCGGGTCGGGATAAATCCCGGCTTTTACTAATGCACCCAATACGCTGGTGGGAACTTGCGCTTTCACCCAAGCGGTATCCACAAATGATTGCGAAAGCACATCGCCTTTTTGCGGGATTTGTGTGGACGACTGCATGCGCCAATCTTTCAGCAGTTGTTTTTCATTGGAAAAGTTAGGGGTTGCCGTGCTTTGTGAGCAATTGACAATCAGTAGTATACATCCTAACGCAAGAATTGATATGGAAGATTTTTTCATTGGAAATATTTTTTATAATTCAATATTGTATTGATTTCTGTTTTATTTCTAACCCTTCCCCCTTCGGGTACTTCCCTTAATCATAAGGGAAGATTAGGGTGTGCGGTTCTTGAATGTCCCCTTTTGATAAAAGGGACGAGCGAGAAACGAGCAGAGGGGTTAGGTATTAATCCAACAAATAATTATAACTAATTTATGCTTTTAATAACCATATTTTTGGTTATAAAGCCAAGCATGCCGCGCCGATAAATCCGGCATAATCGCCTAATTTTGCAAGCACCACCTTGGTTTTTTCAGCGGGAACGGGGCAGAGTTTTTTCCGCAAGTCGGTTTCCATCGTTTCGCCGAAAAACTTGTGCGCCGCGGTAATGGAACCGCCCAAAATTACCACTTCCGGGTCAATGATATTGATAGACCACGACAACGGCGCCGCCAAATGCGTTCCGAATTCCTTCCAGGTTTGCAGGGCTTCTTTGTCGCCTTGTTCAGCCAATTGAAATATTTCAAACGACGATTTATCCTTTCCCGAAACGGATTGATAGATTTTTGAAACGCCCGCGCCGGAAATAAAATCTTCGATAATTCCCGCTTTGTAGGGCGAAGTCCAGATTTCGCCTGCCGTTCCGGTGGCGCCGTCCCAAATTTTCCTATTGAAAATCAGCGCGCAACCAATTCCGGTACCCAAGGTGAAACCAACCACGCTTTTTTTGCCTTTTCCGGCGCCAAAAATGGTTTCGCCGTAAATTAGGCAATTCGCGTCGTTATTCAGAAAAACGGGTATGCCGAAATGATTTTGCACTTCGTCTCGCAACGGGAAAAGGTGCATGGTAGGCAGTTGCGGACATTCCAGAATAACGCCCGTTTTCGGGTCTAACGGTCCCGTTGAGCCAATGCCGATACCTTTTACATCTGCGGCTGCGAGATTGAGTTCGCGCATCACTTTTTCCACCGAATCGGTAATCTTTTTCAGAATAACTTCTTTCGGCAAAAAACTTTCGGTAGGCACTTTTATGGGTGTACCCAGCACTTTTCCGCGCGAATTGATTGCGCCTGTCATTATTTTGGTGCCGCCCAAATCGACACCGATAAGAATATTTCTGCCCCCTAACCCCCTGAAGGGGGGATTTTTGTATTGAGTTGAAACTGCATTCATATAGTTGAAGTTATGTTTTTAAAGAAATTGTTTTAATACAAATTTTAATAGCATCTTTCTTGTTACAGATACCTTTGACCTGCCCTACTAAACACCCCCTTTAGGGGGCTGGGGGGCAATATCCAATTTTCCTTTGCCAAACACCGCCAACCCAAACACATACAAAAATGCCAGCACGTTTACAGCCATTCCCCATTGCATTCCCCAATGTTGTCCGCTGAACCCGACGAGCCAGCCCACCATGGCGCCGCCGACGATAGCCGTTCCCAAAATACCTGAAATGGTTCCGTGATTTTCATCAAAACTGTTGATTGCCGCGCTGAAAATGGACGTGAACGACGCGCACGTGAAATAACCGACCAAGGCAAACGCAATTAAAGCGGTTGTTTCATTTCCTAAAATGGCAAAAATCAACATAACGACGGTTCCTGCGCTGTGGAAAATAAAAATTTTTCGTTCGCTCACGTGTTTCATCATCGGCGAAATAACCATACGACCCACTGCCTGAAAAAGCCAGAATAGCGCCACTACCAAGGCGGTTTTGGACGGAAAAACGGAATACATAAACGTGCCGTCGTTCCAAAACGATTGCGTGTTAGACAATCCGTGCACTTTGTTCATAAATGTGATAATGTAGGACGAAACGCCTACTTCTGCGCCTACGTAAAGGAAAATTCCGAGACTGTATGTCAAAATAATCGGATTTTTCAGCAACAAACCGATTTTCGACGAGTTGATTTTTTCTTCTTCATTCAGTTTGATTTCGGGAAATTTAGAAAGAAAAAGCGCCACTAAAATCACGGCGTTGATAACGGCAAAAATCAGATAGACCGATTTCCACGAAAAACCGTTGGATTGCATCAAGGGGACCAACAGCGGACTAAAAGCGTATCCAAGCGAGCCAATCCCGATAATCAACGTAAGATTGGCAGTGTATTTTGCCGGTGTGTCCAGTTCGCGAATAAACGGATTTCCCACAATTTGAATACCCGTTACGCCAATGCCTATCAGAAAAATTACAACAATCATCAATATGTAATTATTACTTAAAAAGCAAAGCAGCGAACCGACCGTCATCAACAGCGTACCGATCAACAGAATGGTTTTTGCGCCATATTTGTCCATTGCCATACCAAAGGGAACGGAAGTAAGCCCATACGCCAAAAAGAAAGCGAAAGGCAACATTGCCGCTACTGTCAGCGAAACATGGTATTCTGCCTGAAACTTATCGATAATCACGCCGATAACCGAAGTAAGCAAGCCAAACGCCACATACAGCGAAATGGTTATAAACAGCAGGAACGGATATTTAGCCCCCCTTGCCCCCCGAAGGGGGGATTTTGTAGCGTTAATCATTCTCTTTTCCAATAGATTTTTTTAATTTGAAAATTACAGATACCTTTCATCAGCCCGACAAAAGTCCCCCTTCGGGGGATTTAGGGGGCAGGGCTTATTCTATCACCGTTACCTTGGCGCCACGCGAGAAACTTCCGGCTTCAAAACCGTGCGTTTTAGCGTACGCGTCAATAAATAATTGCACGGGAACAATGCTTTGTACCGAGAAAAGATATTCGTCCGGTTGGTTGATATACATCGGAAGAATATTTTTACTGTTCGGCACAATTTTAGTGTTGGTGATGAGCCACACTTTTCCCCCGAATTCGGCAATGTCTTCCGCCATTTTCAGACTTTGAGCCAATGTTTTTCCTTCGGACGCGAACAGGATGGATTGAAAACCTTTGGTCACCATTTCCATGGGTCCGTGCCTAAATTCGCCGCCCAGAATGCCCGTAGCGGCAATGTGATTGGCTTCTTTGAACATCAGCGCGCTTTGGCTCGCGGTGGAAAAGGCGGGTCCGCGCGCGATGATTTGCAATGTGGAAATATCGCCGAGAAACGCCAACGCTTCGTTCAACCAACCATCGTAATTGACGAGTGTCGCTTTGAAATTCTCTTTCAATTCATTGAGCATTTTTATTTTTTCATCGTTCCACTGCCCCGATAAATAAGATGCTAAAATATAGGCAGCCAGCGATGTAACTACATACGTTTTTGTGGAAGTCATTTCTTCTTTTCCGCCTTTGCAAAGCAGCGCGACATCGGCTTTATGAGCCAGCGTGCTGTTTTCTTCGTTCACAATTCCCACACAAAAAACCGTTTTGGGAAGATGTTCCAATACTTCTTTTATCTCAAAACTTTCGCCTGATTGCGAGGAACAGACCAGCAACGTTTGCTTATCGAAAAGCGAACGGTTGTAATGGATTAACTCACTTGCATTGATGTAGGTAGAGTGTATTTGAAGTTGATTGAACAGACTTGACGCGGCGTGCGAAAGAAAGTACGAACTTCCCATTCCCGTAAAAATGATTTGTTCGATATGTCTTTCGGAAACAACTTTTTTGATTTTTTCCAACAAGGCTTTTCCTTCGTTGCCTGAATAAAAATGGATGATGTTTTGGATAGCCTGTGGCTGTTCCATTATTTCGGATAAAAATTTATTCATAATGATAAGCCCCCCTGCCCCCTGCCCCTATCCCCCTTCGGGTACTTTCCCCAACCCCTATCCCCTTTGGGACTTCCCCCTAAAAGGGGAAGAAAAAGGAAAATGGAATGTTTGGGAAAGAAAAAGGAAAATAGTTTTTGGGGGGATTAAGGGCGTTTTTTTAGTTTGTGAATGTAGAATTGTTCTGTCTAAAACATTGTTACGTTTTACCTGTCATCATTTGCGCGTCCAAAAGTCCCCCTTCGGGAGATTTAGGGGGCTGTTTTCATTATCCTTAAATTCCATTTTCCCTGTTTCAAATTCAAACAATGGGAATAGGTTACGTACAAATTATTGTCAAACACGTATTGGAAAGCGCACGCGTCGTTTTTATACAAGATAGGATTATTGGTTACGCGTTGGTAGCCTTTGTCCACCGAATCTGACCAGAAAGCGTTGGTAACCCAGCGTTGGTGGGTGTCGTCGCTAAATTCTTCCACCAACAAATAATACGTGCCTTTATAATAGGCTACGGACGGTGCGGCGAGTGTTTTGTTTGATGAAACCACTTCGTACGGTTGTTGATTGGGAAGGTCGGAAATATTTTTGCTTTTTTTGGCGAATACGTTCCAGCGCGGATTGACTTTGGACTGTTCCGTGCCGTTGTAGTAAAAAAGATAGAACGTGTTGTCGTTTTTATTGAAATAAATAAACGGATTTTGGTTTTGTTGCCCGTCGGCGTAAGGCACTACCACACGTTTATTTTCAAAGTCAATGCCATTCGTGCTTTCCGCCATTACGATTCGGCTGTCGCCGTTCGGTTTTTTGTACTCGGCGTAAAACATATAGAACGTGCCGTTACTGATAACCACGGTGGGCCAACGGCAATTGGACGCGATAATCGGATTGGCTTCGTACTTGTCCCAATCGAGCAGGTTATTGCTACGCACGAGTCCCGCTTTGCGGAAATGTACGTCGTTTTCGTAATGGTCAAGTCCGTAATAACCCCAATATTTGTAGCCGTCTTTGTTGGCTTCCACAATAGAGAAGGTGTGCACCACATCGCCGTCCCAGCAGCATTTATCGCCTTGCAGCGCGAATTGGTCGTCGGCAGCGGCGGGGTAGGTGTTTTTTTGTCCGCAAACGTTGGCGGAAAGGGTTATAAATAAACCCAATAGCAAAAAGATTTTTATCGATTTCATACTTTTATATTTTTTGGCGTATGAAACAAACTTTTTGCTATTGGTTTTTGGCAATAAACAGAAAGTTTGTTTTTTACGCCGTGATTAGTTCTATTCCATCGGTTTTCAGTTTTTTAATTTCCGATTCCGACAGTTTTTTGGTGGTGATAATTTTATGTATTTCTTTTACCTTGGAAATAACGCCGAGACTTCTTCGTCCGAATTTTGAAGAATCGACTACCACAATGGTTTCGCCCGAAATTTCCATCATTACGCGGCTGGTTTTGGCTTCATTGATGTTTGGCGTGGTCAGGCCGATTTCAAAATCAATGCCGTCCACACCCATAAACAGCTTGTCAGCCGATATTTTTCGCAGCGAGTCGTCCGCCAACGGACCCACCAGCGTGGATGTGTCTTTTATCAAAGAGCCGCCTATGAGAATGACGTCTATGCTCGTGTTTATCAGTTCATTGGCAATGTTCATGGCGTTGGTAATGACCGTAAGTTGTTGGAAATGTTTGATTTCCTTTGCCAATAGACTTGTGGTAGAACCCGAGTCGAGAATAATGGTGTCGCCTTCTGCAATGAGTTTTGTGGCTTGCCGTACAATCCGCATTTTTTCTTCGAGATTGATTTTCTCTTTTTCGTTGAGCGCCAATCCGGGATACAGTTGCTTTTTTACTTTGATAGCGCCGCCGTGCGTGCGTTTGAGTAATCCGCGTTTTTCCAAAATAATTAAATCCTTGCGTATGGTAACGGAAGTAGTGTTTAATATTTCCGGTAATTCGTTGGTTACTAATCGGTTTTCTTTTTCGAGCAACGCCATTATCTGCTCTAATCGTTCTTCCTGAAATACTACGTCGTGGTTTTCTGCTTTCGAAGTTTTCATTTGCTTTTAGTTAGCCCCCCACCCCCCGAAGGGGGGGCTTTTGGTGCGGTTAAGTAATTAATTTTTAATCGAAAGCAAAGTTACTAACTTTTCTTTTAAATTCCCCCTTCGGGGGTTAGGGGGCTTTATTCTTTTCGTTTGAAACTCCATCCCCAACCGGTGCCGTCGCCTTGGTTTTGCCAAAGCACCATTTCATCATCGGTAAGCAGTTTTATTTGATATATTCCGGTGGCGGTGGCGGCGGCTTGCGTACAAGCCACGTTGTAATCCAAGATGTATGGATTTTTGATTGTAAGGGTTTTGTCAGTTGTATTCAGTATAAAAATACCTTTTACGCCTACATCGCCTGCTACATGATGGTAGGTGTAGTTAATGCCGTCTTTTAAATCAAAAACCATTTCTCCAAGAATGTCCGGCGTTTTACGCACACATTGCCCCCAGCTTGCGGATGGTTTCCAATTGTCGGGGTAGGTTGCCAGATCGCCTGTGGTTTGGTAGCAGTAATCGGGTTCACCGGTAGAAGTATCCGTGTTATACACCCACGTTTTACCTGTACCATTGCCTGTTAATTCTTTCCACATGGGTTTTGTAGCTAAGTTAGGGTCATTTTTTGCTACCGTAAAAGAGGTTTTAACCGTAGTGGATTTCGCACCGGCGCCATATATGGTACAAATGACATCATACGTGCCCGCAAAAGGATAATAGGATGTTACGGACGATGTATTTCCTTTGTTTTTATCATCCGGCGCTATCTGCTGTTTGTTTCCCATATCCCAGTGGTAGATAAATCCATTGGTAGAAGATACCTTAAATGAGGGGTTCCAAGCATCGACGCCGTTAATAGTGGTTATTTTCCCATTGGTGGGCTCCGGACCGACTAAACTGAGTTGGTCGGTTTCAGTTTTGCAGGATGATGTAAGAATAATCGTCCATGCCGTAAGGAAATATATTGTTTTTTTCATTTTCAATGTTTTTTTATTTGCTCCTAAATTCAGCCCGCCTAAATTCCCCAATGGGGAATTGAAGAGTTAGGAACTTGAAGAGTTTTTGGTAATACTGAGCATTTATTAAAGGGTGTAACATTTTAATACGGATTGGGCGTTAAGCTTGGATTGAGGCTTATTTCGCCTTGCGGAATAGGAAGGTAGCGTTTGTTGTCTTTGTATCCTTCCATCAGGTTTCCACGTTTGGTGCGTACCAAATCCCAGTAGCGGTGGCTTTCGAGCGCTAATTCCACCCTGCGCTCGTGATACACGGCTTTAAGTGGTTCTGCCACATACGGTGATGCGCCTAATCCTACTCGCGCACGGACTCTATTGAGCGGCGTTTGCCAATCTTTTCCGGTATGTACGGCTGCTTCGGCTTGCCAAAGAAGCACATCGGCAAAACGGATAACGCGTACGTTCATTCCGGTTTGGTCATCCCGACCGCTTAACAAACGCTGACTTTTCGGCAAAGCGCCTTTGCGTTTTACATAGCCGGTAACGGCGTCCGTAAAATAAACAGGGTCATATTTAGTGTATACTGTTTCTTCATCGGCGGTGCCGGGCCAAAGTACGTCGCCATCGGAAATAATGGTCCAGCCGCGACGCGGATCGTTCGGTTCGAATTCATCGTACAAATTCTGTGTAGGCTGGTCAAATCCCCAACCGCCGTGTCGTGTGTCACGGCTCCATTGGTACACAAACGTGACGCTTGCTTCGGCTTGGTCTGCGTACAAAGGCGTATTGATAGCTAACCGCTGAATTTCAAAAACGCCTTCTATGCTGTTATCGTGTTCAATGGTAAATATATCGCCATAGTTGGGTAATAAATCGTACTCTTTTGAATCTATCAGGGTAGTTGCCATATCGTAGGCTTCTTTCCATTTTTCCTGAAAAATGTACGCTTTTGTGAGAAATGCTGCTGCCGAACCCCAAGTAGCGCGCCCTAATTCAGACTCAGCAAGTTCCGTTCTTTTAGGAAGTCCTTCCATGGCGGCTTTCATATCATTTTCAATGGCTTTCCAGCATTCTTCCATTGTGTTGCGAGGTTTCTGATATTCGGATATTTCTAACAAATGATCCACGATAGGGAACGCGCCGAATACCTTTATAAGTACAAATTCATTGTAACCGCGTAAGAATTTAGCTTCCGCAATCAATCTTTTTTGTAGTGCGGGGGTGATGTGCGGATTGTCGGTAACCCCTTTTATCAAGCGATTTGCCCGATTAATGCCGATGTACAATTGTTTCCAGGTAATGCCGAGCGTGGGCGTTTCAGCGGTAGCTCTGAAATGTTCTATGTCATACATTTGGGGTTGGTCGCTGTCGCCCCCGCCGCCTTTTACCGCGTCATCGGAAGTAACGTCGCCTATTGCCCAATCCAAGTATTGAATATATTCGTTCCACCCAATGGGGTCATACGCTCCGGCTAATGCGGAAAGAGCATTTTTATCATTGGCGAAAAAGCTTTGGTCTGTCATTTCGGGCGCCGGTGTGTCCAGAAATCCGTCACAACTGTGTAATCCCATACAAACCAATGAACTAACTATAAGTAAATAAAATGTCTTTTTCATTTTTTGTGTGTTTTACTTTTTTATGAATGAATTATTAAAATGTAACGCTCAGTCCGGCGCTTAATGTGCGTGCTTGCGGATAAGTGCCGCGATCTACGTTCAAATCAAATGAATTGTCTTTGTGCATCCCTATTTCCGGGTCCATTCCTGTATATTTGGTAAAGGTAAAGAGGTTTTGCGCGCTCAAATAGAAGCGGATATTTTCCAATTTCAACTTATTCACTAATCTTTTATCCAAATTATAGCCTAATTGAACTGTTTTTACCCGTAAGTAGGAACCGTCTTCTATAAATCGGTCGGAATATAATCCGTTATTCACGTCTCTTACATTTAATCGAGGGTAACGCGCGTCAGTTTGAGTGCCTTCGCCGTGCCAACGGTTAATCATGTCGCGCATCAGATTGTAATTAGCGGTAGAAGAACGTGTGTAAGTGGATACGCCGTTAAATATCTCACATCCTTGCACGCCTTGCATCATTACGCTAAGGTCAAATCCTTTATATCCGGCACCCACATTGAATGAATAAGTAAAGTCGGGCAGGGGACTTCCCAGGTAGTAAAATCCTATTTCGCCTTTTTCATTTAATTTATAGCGAATGTCGCCGGGTGCGGCGTCGGGCTGGGCGGTTTGGGCATGTACTTCGTCCCAATTCTGGAATATGCCATCCGTTTTACGTCCGTAAAATTGTGCCATAGGCATACCTATTTCAGAACGATTCACGTAAAATGAATTGGCGAACGACCCATCAGAAAGGTAGGTGTAAGCGCCTAAATTAAGTATTTCGTTTTTTATTTTGCTGAAATTGGCGCCTACGGAATACCAAAACGGATGGTCGTGGTTACTGTATTGCAAGGAAACTTCTATTCCTTTATTACGCATGGAAGCGGCGTTTCGGTAAGGCGCGCTTTCAATGCCGGTTTGTCCGGGAATAGGCACCTGCATCAACATATCCGTGGTATTTTTTATGAAGTAATCAATGTTTCCGGAAAGTTTACTGTTGAAAAAGCCGAAATCAATCCCCACATTAGTGGTGGTAGAAGATTCCCATTTCAAATCAGGATTTCCCATACCCGGAAACGCGTAGCCGGGAATCACTTTTCTTTCTTTTCCACTGCCCCAAGCGTAATTAGCTCCGGATTTAGCGAGCGTAGTGTAAGCGTAAGCCGGCACACTGCCTTGATTACCTATAATTCCCCAGCCAAGGCGAAGTTTAAGGTTGCTCAAAAAATCCACGGATTTCATAAATTCTTCTTCCGAAATACGCCATCCCAGCGAGAAAGAAGGAAAATAAGCGCGCCTTAATTTACCCAGAAACTTACTGGAAGCGTCCATGCGGAAATTTCCGGTAAACAGGTAGCGTTCTTTGTAATTATAATTTAATCGTGCCAATGCAGACCATTGTTTGGTTTCATAAAAAGCGCCGTTTACTACCGCAGAGAGTTTTCCCAGCGCATTGTCAATGATGCGGGATTTGGGGTCGTCGCTCAATACATTGTTTACTGTAATTCCATTCCATTTATATAAAGTGGTATAAATTTCTTGACCGAGCATGGCCGAAAAGGTATGTTCTCCTATCTTATTGTCATACGTCAAAGTATTTGACCATTGATTTACAAAAGTAGAGGAATTTCCTTCTGTGAGGCGGCTCACATCGTTTTTCTGCATGTTGAAAACGTAATATAATGGCGCGTAATCCATGCTCTTACCAAAAGTAAATTCAGTAGAATAACTGCTTCTTAGCACCAATCCTTTCATGAAAGTAATGTCTGCGAATACGTTGCCTATGGTGCGGTACATTCCGTAGGTAGTGTTTGTGTATTCTACCATTGCCGCGGGATTAAACACGTCAAACATCCCGCGAGTATAAGTGCCGTCGGGATTTTTTACGGGTGTAAGTGGGTCGCGTGTAAAGGAAGTAAGCAGCATACTTGTCCATTCATCGTCTTCATATTGACTTTGACGGTCAGATTTTACCAAAGTCAGATTTTCGCCCACTTTCAGCCACGGTTTTACGGCGTAAGAGGCATTGCCGCGGAAAGTAAGGCGGTCATATCCCGTTTTTTGGATAATTCCTTTTTGACTAAATTTATCTACGCTAAGAAAATAATCGCCTTTGTCATTAGCGCCCGAAACGGATATGTTTACATTGTAAACCGGCGCGTTTTTATTGGAAATGGCTTCATTAAACCAATTGGTAGTGCTTACTTTTGCGGGGTCATTGATAATGGGTTTATAACCTGCGGCAACCAGCGCTTCGTTGCGCATATAAGCCCACGTGGGTCCATCCATTACTCCGGTGGAACGCCATGCGTTTTGCGCGCCGTAATATCCGCTAACGGTAACGTGACCGTTTTGTGCCTTATCGCCTTTTTTAGTGGTAATAATGACCACGCCGTTAGAGCCGCGCGATCCGTAAATAGCCGACGCGGAAGCATCTTTCAACACCTGTACCGATTCTACGTCGTTCATATTCAGGAATGTAATGTCGTTTACCATCATTCCGTCTACCACGTACAGGGGTTCTGAATTGTTAATGGTTCCGATGCCGCGGATGCGTACCGTAATGCCCGCGCCGGGCGTTCCGGAATTAGAAGTTACTTCCACACCCGGAATTTGGCCTTGTAACGCTTGGTCGAGCGTGGCTACGGTGCGCTTACTCATTTCTTTCACGTCCACCACGCCTACCGAGCCGGTCAAGTCTTTTTTCTTCTGCGTGCCGTAACCTACCACTACTACTTCGTTAAGATTTTTAACATCTTCTGCGAGTGTTACATTTACTTCCGTTTGGTTTCCTATTTTTACAGTATTTTTGGAATAACCGACGAAAGAAAATTCAAGTTCTGTATCTTGCGCGGGAACATTTATCGCATACTTGCCTTCAAAGTTCGTAACAGCGCCTGCACCGCTTTTAGGCGCGCGTACACTAACGCCTATCAAAGGTTCGCCCGATTTTACATCGGTAACAATGCCTCGTATGTTCTTGGCGGCAGCGCTTTGAGCTGAAGCGCCAAAAGGCACCGACAAAGCCACCATACATAGTAAAAAATAGAGTGTTTTTCTCATAAATGAAAATTTTAATGGGTATTGTTTTTTTGGAATATAGAAACTAAACGAAAGCAAAATAAATAAAAAGAAATCAATAAAAAACAAAGAAAGAAAAATAATTAACAACATTTAACTATTTAATCATATAGATAAGTGAAAGATGAATGTTCTTCGGAGTAAAAAGTAAGCATAAAAAAATCCCTCAATCATTACTGATCAAGGGATTTTTCTAGTTTCGATTTTACCTTTTCAAGTGTTGAGTTTTATTCTACAAATTTTCACTTGAAAGTTTAAACTAAATCATCTCATCTTCCGGACTGTTTGATAAAGTTACGCAGCTCAGCATTAAACTTATTTTCTTCCAATAAATCCTCTAACTTAATGTGCATGCGGTAACGCCAGCTTTGTTCTGAGTTAGAGGGGTCGTTAATACGTTCATCCTGCGGATTTTGGCGGCGTAGTTTCTCTGAAATTCCCAATAAATCCTGTATTTGGAATACAGTCCACATAGCAGGCGAGTACAAGTGTTGAAGAATGATATCCCGTGAAATCCACCACTCGCAGAAGTAAGGAGCTTCACCCCAGTGACCCAGTTGTGATTGGTAAAACCGTTGCGTTACACCGCGGTCTTCTTCCCACCAACCCCGAATAGTACTCATATCGTGCGTAGAAGGCGTTACTACGGATAAATAAGGCGCGTCTGCCGGATGGAAAAACTCTATCTTGTCGGATTTCGGGGCACGCTGCACTTCCAAACTCAAAATGCCCAATTCTTTCATCACGGCGGTAACACAAGGGGTCATCATACCCAAGTCTTCGCCACAAATCAGCATATTGGTAGCGCGTTTAAGTGCGGGAAGTTTTTCCAAGCCTGAATTGTACCAATTCTCGTCCTGGCGGTGGTAAAAGTAATGAATATAGAGTTCGTTCAGTTTGTTTTTTGTCCAATCGTCTAAATCCGCGTAGGTACTAAGAAAGTGCATCCCATACCTGGGATAAAACTGTGTGCCGTTAGACCCTTCTACCTCAAAAAACAGCACGTTTGAAATTAAATCAAACAATCCCCATTTCATTCGTTCGGTAATTTTTCCCTCGTCATACAGACTTTCCACATATTTTTGACTGGTAAATTCCGGTTTAAGGCGCAGCACCCACCCATCTTCAATATGCAGACAGTTGGACTTTACCCAATTCATTTGGTCGCCAAAAAGCGTCCACAAAATGTGGTCGGTAATGTAAGGCTTACAGAAACGGTTGTAATCAAACCAAACGCCTTTTTCTTGAAATTCATTGATATAAATAGGAATAGATGGGTTTAAATGTCCCATAATTCCTTCTACTTGATTGGTAGGAATTTCCCAAATGCGGAAGAATCCTAAAATATGATCGATGCGGAACGTGTCAAAATAGCAGGACATTTGCTCGAAGCGTTTTTTCCACCAATCAAATCCGGTGGCTTTCATGGCGCCCCAATTGTAAGTAGGCAACCCCCAGTTTTGTCCTTTGTAAGCAAACATGTCGGGCGGCGCGCCCGCGTTCATATCCATGTGAAACAGTTCCGGTGATACCCACGTGTCCACACTGTTTTTATTTACACCAATGGGAATATCGCCTTTCAGCACTATGCCGTGCGCATGCGCGTATTTTGCCGCTTCTGAAAGTTGTACATGCAAGTGATATTGTATGAAATAATTTACACCTACTAAATCAAAATGCGCCTGCGTAGTAGATACAAATTCATTGATTTTATCCCTGTCAAACAAAGCGTATTCTTTCCATTCACGATAATTGTTGGTGCCGTTTATGTCACGCAAGGCACAGTAGGCGGCATAAGGTACCAACCAATACTCGTTTTTACGGAAAAAATCCTGAAAATCGGGATCAGCAAGAAACTCTTTTTTCTGATGTTTATATAGTTCTTTGGCATAATTCACTTTAAATTGGATTACTTCCATAAACGGCACCAAATCCTGCGCGTTTAGTTCCGCTTGCTTGGGCGTGTACTGAATCTGCATTTCATTGGTTTCCGGTAATTTGCCCATAGCCGGCAAATTTAGATAAAGCGGATTTAGTCCAAACGCAGTGATAGCCGCGTAAGGAAGTACGTCCAATTCGGTATGCGTGCCAATAGTATCATTCAATGGCAGCACTTGGATTAATTTTATGCCTACTTTCTCAGCCCAGTCCACAAGTAACTTCATGTCGCTAAAATCGCCTACGCCAAAGCTTTTACGCGTACGTATGCCAAATACGGGAATACCTACCCCCGCGCCTTTCCAAGAGCGATTATCCACACGAACAAAATTATTTTCTACTTGCACCAACGTGTTTTTCAGTTGCACTACGGGGGCTATGCGGTCAGGTCCTTGTTCAAAAAACAGAAAACTTTTTGCTGAAACATCATAAACACCGTATTTGTAATTTACTTCCCTGTTAAGGTCAGATAAATTCAGTTTCGCTATCCAAAACTCCTCTTCTTTCTCCATCAGTAAAGGATTATTTACCGACCAATTTCCCAACGACTCACAGTTACCAATCACGCACAACACTTGATTCTCATGCAAAAGTGGCGCTTTTACTTTGAGAATATGGGTGATTGGTTTTGGTGATGCTGCTTGAATCTTATGGGGATTCTCTTTCAAAAGCACTTCTTTAAAAGGCGCGGTAACAAAGGCGTTTTCAATGCTTCCGGCGGCATTCCAACTGTCAAAACAGAAGACATGTTCCGTATCGAGGTTTTCTATTTGAACCATGCGGTCATCGCCCCACTCTTCCTGATGCATTCCGGTAGTTTCCGTAAAAAGCAGGTACTTATAGCTGATTTTTTTATCAGCGGGTAGTTTAATTTCCACATCCGCCGTCCATTCTTCATGATTTTGGAAATGAAGAAAAACCGCTTTTGAATAATCGCCGTTTCCCAATTCAGGAATATTTCCCGTAACTAACATGCGCTGTCCCCACCGGGTAAAATAGTTTATTTGGAAGTGTATTTTCATAACTTTTATAATTTAAGCCCCCTAAATCCCCCCAAGGGGACTTTTTTGCCTCGTAAAATTTATAATTATATGTCCAAAATTATTTATTTTGGACATGACTGTATCTGGACGTTACTTTTATGGACTGTTCTGTCAAACAAAAGTACTTTAAAATTAATTTTATAAGAATTTGTATTAAATCAAAATGTCTTAAAATAGATTTCAAACGTTTGCATTAGAGTGAAAAATATCCAGAAATATCTTTCTTTATCCTGATAAAACTGTTTTGATACAAGTAAGTTTTAAATATCCGGTGTTTTTATTTATTTTTGTGAGAAATAATTCTCTGCTTATGAAAGCGCTTATCTTTGCCGCGGGACTTGGCACACGCTTAAAACCTCTTACTGACAACCTTCCGAAAGCGTTGATACCCGTGTCGGGAAAACCATTATTGGAACACATCGTATTGAAACTAAAAGCTTCCGGTGTCACCGAAATCATTGTCAATGTACATCATTTTGCCGACCAAATCATTGATTTTCTGAGGAGTAAAAATAATTTTGATATTCGTATAGAAATTTCAGATGAGCGTGATAATTTGTTAGATACGGGGGGCGGCATCAAAAATACGGCTTGGTTTTTTAATGATGGCAGTCCCTTTTTGGTGCATAACGTGGATATACTTTCTAATGTAAATTTAAGGGCGCTTTACGCTTTTCATTGTCAGAATAATGACTGCCTGAGTACCTTGGTGGTAAATAAACGTGAAACGTATCGGTATCTGCTTTTTGACCGTGAGAATCATCTTCGCGGGTGGATAAACGAGCGGACGGGCGAAACTAAACCTGTTATCAATCTAAATCCGCTTGAATACAATAAGTTAGCTTATGCCGGAATTCAAGTAATCTCTCCTAAAATATTTGAAGTAATGGAGAAATATGATTCTAAGTTTCCCATTATGGATTTTTATCTTCAAAATTGCTATTCTGAAAAAATTGCAGGTTATATCCCGGAAAATCTAAAGATGATTGATGTCGGAAAGTTAACTGCCCTAGAGGAAGCTGAAAAGTATGTAATACTTTAATTTCTTCTGAAATAAATTAAAAGTTTTTTGCTTGCTCAAAAAAATAACTTACCTTTGTGGCTGCAATGGTTTCCTAATCGCACATCTACGCGTTTTTGGAATTAAAAGGGAATACCGTGAAAATCGGTAACAGTTCCCGCTGCTGTAATTTCCTGATTATGCTAATAAAAAAAGCATAATTAAAATGATTTCGTCAATCTCTGCCACTGGCATTTTACTTGCCGGGAAGGCGTCGGAACAGGAATAAGTCAGAAGACCTGCCTTTGCTCACTAACTATCGGTTTTAACGGCCACGGGATATGGGCGAAAATCAACAACAAGGTTTTTTCTTTTTCTTATTTCTTCATCAAAGAGCCATTCGTTGTACGCTGTAAAAATCTGATTGTTATTTATTTTTAATTTATTGTTTTGGTATGATAAAGCATTCATACCAACAAATGTGCTGTGTATTAAATTCAAAAAAAAATAAATACATTATGAAAATTAGATTAATTACAATTATGATGCTGGCTGGCTTGATGTTACTGCTATCCGCATGTAAAAAAGACAATGCTGAGATAGGGGTAAATAATACCGATATTCTTTTTAGCGCTAAGGATGCAAAGTACGAATTAGAGGTAGGATTTAAAGATACTATTCGGGTTAAAATTCAGGGAGATTATAAAAATGTGACTTATCAATGGACAGAGTCCGGAAAAGAAATAGGCAAAGATTCATTATTAGTATTTACTCCTGAACAAGAGAAAGAATATAAAATAAAACTGAAAATTACTACCGAAAAAGGGATAGCAGAAAATACCTGCACGGTAATAGCTCAGAGTCCTTGTAAAAATGCCATGTTTCTTGTAAATATGGGGAGATTTGAATTTGAACAAAATAAAATAGTTCCTTTTCAACTGGATCTTATAACACCGCGGGGAAATCACCTCAAAGATCCTCTAATAAAAGCTAACTCTTCTTTTAATTATACCAAAGCAGGAAGGATTTTGCCGGTAATTATATTTAAAGATAACTTCTATATCGTGTCCAGCGATGAAAACACCATTTACACCTTTAACGCTTCCACTATGAAACAAGTGGGGGGGGCTATATCCATTCAGGGTGGAAGTAAAAAGTGGGTGTCATTTAGTGTGGCAACAGAAGAGAAGGGGTATTTATTTACACGTGATGGCGAAGCGCTTAGCGTGGACCTGAAGACGGGTAATACGCAGGAGGTAAAACTACCATCAAGAAGCGGCTATCGATTTTACACCAAAATGGTGCAACCTATTTATAATGGCAAGTTATACGCTATGCGCGTGAATGATTATGAGGGTACTGAACTAACTGTAATTAATCCTCAAGACAATAAAGTGGAACAAACCTTGGATTTTAAAGGTTGCGCCGCCCAAATTTCTACCATAGTGAATAATAACAAATTGGTAATCATTGCCGGACGTGCTTTCTCTTCTCCCGACCTACTGTACGTATTATCATTAGACTCAAAAACAATGGAGGTAAACAAAAAAGAGTTGGATAAAAGTTATCATAATGGCTTATGCGCCGTGCCGGGAGAACAATCATTTATTTATGTTACCAACCAAAAGGTAGAGGTTTGCAAGTATAGTTTTGATACCGGAAAATTAACTGTAATAGCAGACGCCATTCCTGTGTCGGATGACACGAATAGAGGCGTACAGGCAGGTATGAGATTAAAACAACTGTTTGTGGACTATGAGAGCAGCGATGATATGCTAAAAAACACAATAGCTGTTTATGATACCGATAAATCTGCCAAAAAACCGGTAACTACTTACACTACCTTCGTAATAGACCAATATTTACATAATAAATTTTAACACTTAAAAGAAATGAAAAGAAATATTTTATTCGCTGTTTTAGCGTTCCCTCTATTATTGCAAGTGGGTTGCTCTTCACACATGCAAGATGACTTGCAAATAAGCAAAGACACTTACCCGAAAAACAGTGAAGTTTCCACTTTCACAGGAAGTTTATATCAAGACAGTTTGGCTTTGGTGGCACTTTATAAGGCTACTGATGGTGATAAATGGGTAAGAAGGATGCGCTGGCTTTCACAAAACGCAGTAAGCGTTGATAAATGGTACGGCGTTAAAGTAGCAGAAAAAAATGGTGTGAAACGCGTTGTAGAATTAAATCTTCCGGTGAATAATCTTTGCGGGAAATTGCCGCCTGAGATGAAGAACCTTACCGCGTTGCGCAAATTAAATCTCTCATACAACAAAGGATTGAAAGGGAATTTAATTGATGAACTTTTCCAGATGAGAGAACTTGAAGTGTTGAATCTTCGGTTTTGTAGTTTTACGGGCGCCATACCGCCTTCTATCGGCAATCTTACCAAGCTTGATTCATTAGACTTGTGGACATTTATCCCCAATGTGTATACCGGAGAAATCTATCCCCATCGTTTAAGTGGATCACTTCCTTCTGAAATAGGGAAATTAACAAACGCACGCTTTATCAGACTCGGCAGGCACGATTTCAGCGGATCTATTCCGGCTTCTATCACTAATCTTAAATCTCTGGTATACTTAGACTTATCACAATGTAAATTTACAGGAGTGATACCCGTCGGTTTTGAAAAAATGGAGAAATTGGAAGAACTCTATCTTTTTGAGAATAAACTTTCTGGAAATATCCCCGAAGATATTTGTGGTGCTAATTCCTTAGAGTATCTGCGTTTGGACAATAATCTTTTAGAAGGAAATATCCCCGAAAACATAGGAAAAATGAAAAAGATTCGTCAATTATACCTCTTTAAGAACAAGCTGACAGGACCTATACCTACCTCATTAAGTCAAGCTTCTACATTGACCTTGCTAAGCCTGAATGACAACCAACTCAGTGGCGAAATCCCCGCTTGGTTAGGCAACAGCAATCCGAATCTTATAGATGCTGACTTGAAAAATAATAATTTTACAGGAAAAATGCCTGTGCTAAAAGGGCGTTATATTCCCGGCGCGGGAACTACTTATCCCGTATTTCATGTGGCAGGAAACAAACTAAGCGGCGAACTTCCGGAGTGTTATACCAAGTTTATTCCTTATAACGAAGGAGAAATGGGATTACCACGCTATATTCCTCAACAAACGGGCTACGGATTTACAAATCTTCCGCTTCAATTACCATAAATACACAATAAGAGAGCAGTTGTAAAACAGCTTCTTTTCAGATGAATATTATAAATATTTATTTCAAATGCGTATGAATAAGAAAGTATGGTCTATTTTTGTTATATTCCTTCTACTGGCGGGTTGCAGCCCGTCGGTAGATACCCCGTCGATGTTGGTTTCGGAAATCCAGACACCCACAAAAAATGATAAAGTTCCTTTGGGTGGCATCGTGAAAATTGGTGGGAAAGGTTTTCTCTCATCAGATATGCTAACACTTTGTAATAAACAAACAAAAGAAAAAGTACCGGTTAAGCTGATGAGAGATGGTTCAGGCGTTTACTTTATTATACCACAGAATGAGGCTTTAATGGGCGAAATGGAAGTGTTGCTGGTGCGTGGCGAGTCATCTCAAATGCTATGCACTATTTATGTGACAAATAATCTTTCTAAGCTTTACGGCATCACTATCAGCAGTATGTATGTAAACGCTTCTCTTGTTGATATAGATTCAAAGTCGGGTACTTGTAAACCTGTTGTTAATTTAGGGGTAAGAGGAGTATTATCACAGGTGATGAAAAAAGATGGCACGCTCTATTACACTATTTATACTGATTCAGGAGACGGAATTTTAATATACAAATCGGATATTAAATCCGGTAAGCATGAATTATTTGCCCGTTCGACACCATTTACGTCTATTGCTGTTATAGAAGATAATTTTTACACATTGTCCTATGACTGGGATAATGCTTTGCTTACTCTCACAAAGTATGACAATAGCGGAAAGGCTAATCAAACACTTTCTTTTGGTACAGAAGTAGTGAAACCGCTGAATATGGAATCTCTGAATATGCAATTGGTGTATAATTCCTCTACAAATCAATTACTTACCTCTTATCGAGACAATAATAACGGTACACATCTTTTGTGTGTAGATATTAATAAAAAAACACTGCAAACCGGTAAAAATAGTGTTCAGGGGTTATATAGTCTCATTTGCAGACAAGGAGAATTTGTAGCGTTACTAAAAAATGGCAAACAAGCAGAAGCGTTTTTGATAAATAAAAACACCTTTGAACCCGATGTTAAAATAGCTTCTATTGCCGCGCACCTAGACACGATGACAGTGCCGGCATATAATCCATTGACGGATGAACTGTACTTCACAAGCGCCGGAACCGTGTCCTATAATTTCACATCCGAAAAACTCACTGAAATTAATAAAGGGATAGACGTAATTGCATATCTTGTGTTAAATAAAGAATAAATTCAAAATTAATGTGAAAATTGACCAATGTGAAAATGTGCTAATCCACCCTGAGTCGAGTACAAGGTCTCCATTCACTACTTCACAAATTCATTAATTTACTATTTTTACCAAATTTGCAAATTTGCAAAGGAATGATTATCTTTGCACCACTTTTTTGCAAAAGAAAGTGTGATGGGAAATTAAGCGACTAATCACTTAAAAAACAAACGCTTAAATTTTGAGTAACACAATTATTTATTTTACAAAACAATGAAAACATTTGAATTAAAAGGCGAAGTTCGTTCAGAATTAGGAAAAAAAGCGTCCAAAGCTGTTAGAAACGGTGAAGCTGTACCTTGCGTGCTTTACGGTGGAAAAGAGAACTTGCATTTCACGGCTACAGAAAGTGATTTGCGTAAATTGGTTTACAGTCCTGATGTATTTGTAGTGGAACTGAACATTGGCAAAACAGCTACCAAAGCCATTATGAAAGACCTTCAATTTCACCCCGTAACCGATAAAGTATTGCATATTGACTTTTTGGAAGTGAGCGATAAAAAACCGGTAGTGGTAGAAATTCCGGTAAAACTTTCCGGACTTGCGGAAGGGGTAAAAGCCGGGGGTAAATTAAGCTTGGAAATGCGTAAACTGAAAGTAAAAGGAATTTACAGCAATATTCCCGAAGCCATTACCATTGACGTAACCAACCTCGGACTTGGTAAATCTATCCAAGTAGGTAAGGTAGAGGTGAAAGATATGGAACTTTTAAATGCTAAAAACGCTGTAGTAGCCCAAGTTAAATTAACACGCGCCGCTCGTGGTGCCGCTGCTGCCGCCGGAAAATAATCAGTGGAATGAAGTATTTAATAGTGGGGCTGGGTAATATTGGACCCGAATACCAAAATACCCGCCACAATATAGGATTTACAATGTTGGACGCTTTCGCTGAAGCGTCCAATGTTTTTTTTACCGAAAACCGTTACGGCGCCACGGCAGAGGTAAAATTGAAGGGGCGTACGCTGTTATTGCTGAAGCCTTCTACGTTTATGAATTTAAGCGGTAACGCGCTTCGGTATTGGATGCAAAAAGAAAAAATTCCGATGGAAAACGTGTTGGTTATTGTAGATGACCTGGCGCTGCCTTTCGGCACGCTGAGGCTCAAACCGCGAGGTTCGGACGCCGGACACAACGGACTTAAAAATATTCAGGAAGTACTCGGACACAATAATTACGCTCGTTTACGTTTTGGTATAGGAGACCATTTCTCGCGTGGACGACAGGTGGATTATGTTCTGAGTAAATGGACAGAGGAAGAATGGAACGCTATCCCTCAAAAAGCCGAAAAAGCCGTAGAAATTATCCGTAGTTTTTGTTTGTCGGGAGTGCAATCCACCATGAATCAGTTTAACAATAAGTAATGCCAATCTATGATTAAAAACAACCGGCAATCAATCATTGAAACGGTGTTACGCACCTTTTGATAAATTCTTTGCTTATCCTGCCAATTGAAAAACTACTATGAAGCAAAGTTGCGCAGTACGGTTTCAACTTTTGATTCACATCAGTAAGAAAAGGGTTTTTCAAGAATTGCGAAAAAAAGTGTCAGGAGATATAATGAAATATAGAATAATATATAAGATGTTGAAAGATAATATGATTATCCGCAAAGCGACCTGTTATAAATTCTGGATTTGAAATCGGTATTGTAATTTGCAGCGGCAAATACCAATCTATCGAACATTCTCTCCCCGAAATATCTTCGGTTGAATTTGAAACAGTATTCGTTTAGATAATACTGTAAATACTCTTTTTTGAGTTGGTGGTGCATATCGAGCAGTAAGCGTTTTACGTTTGCTATACTGATATGTACCCATGGAAGAATCTTTTGAAGGTCTTCTGGTTTAATTACCTGTGCTTTATGAGATTCCACAGCTTGTTTTAACTTATAAAATGTCTTTGAATCATCGGTGGTCAACTCTGCCGTTGAATCAATTTGTTCTTTGACAATTTCTACGGCAGTATCTGCTTTCAAATCAGGGACAACCTGCATTTTAATGTGGTTTATCTTTTTAGGCTTTTTGCCCGGTTTAGGATTTTCAACCACGATGCTCTCTGTCATTACAAGTACTTTTGACTTGTTCTGGCTGCCTGCGCCTCGTTTTAGTTCTTCATTTTTGCTGTCATCACTTATCAAGGTAGTAATGAATGCATTGTCAAGTTCTATCTGACCTGAAAGTTGATATTCATTGTCGCGTTTTCCCATTATGTCGCCCAATTTCTTGTGCATTTCCCAAATGGGTTGATAGCGTTTATGTCCAAGCTGCCGTTGCAGTTCTGAGGCCGAGAAAGACTTTTTTGTAGTGGTCAAAAGATGCATTGCAACATACCAGTAACGGAAAGGCAGTTTTGTGTATTCTAATGCTGTACCGGTACGTATAGATTGGCGATAATGACAATGTTTGCATTCGTAACGCAACTTGCCGTTAAGCCAAATATGTTCTTTGCTGCCACATCGCGGACAAACTACGCCGATTTGGTCTCGTTGCGCTTTAAAATGAGCAATACAAGACTCTTCATCGGGGAAGGTCTGGATAAAATTCAAGAGATTCATGGTATTATTATTAACGTTAAATATACCGTAAATATAGTGAATTTCAGTGAATTATCAAAATATTTGTATAACTATTTTCACGTAAAATCAACCACTATTTTAACCTGTTTTTTATAGGTCGCTTTGCGGATAATCATTAAAGATAATTAACACGATGTTTCGGATTTTAACCTATTATTAATTCTTTTTCAAAATTAACCGTATGAGAATAAAGATCTTATCAACAGTTTTGCTCTTTTTTGTGAATCTCCCTATTTTTTCACAAAGCGAAAAATCCATTATGCTTGGGGTAGGACTTAATAAATTTTCGGGGGACATCGGGGGAGATAATTTTTCAGATCAACTGAAAAACGATATGGGTTTTGGAGGCTCTGCCGCCTTTAGATATGTGTTTCCATTTCGTTTGGGGATAAAGGCTTTTGCTGAATATGATGTCTATAGAGGAAAAGATTCAAAACCACGCAGTAACCAAGACATTCGCTTTTTTAGTTCAAACGTTTTTAGCGTAGGCGCGCAACTGGAACTTATTCTTTTAGGAAATAATTACTTAGAGAAAAACATCCCACACTCTGTTTATCTTTTAGTCGGCGCTAAAAAAGCTTTTGTAAATTCACTTTTGGACAATGTGCAAAAAGGAAAAGAGAATACAAGTGGTTTCTTTTTTGGATTAGGTTATCAGTATCGGATTAATGAAACGTTTGGCATTGGTTTGGAAGTGAAGCAGATATTATTTTTATCAGATGATGTGGACGGATATAATCTGAAAATTAGTTCCAATAAAAGCAAAGATACCGCTTCGGATGTCAAATTCACCTTTTCTTATTATCTTCCATATTCTTCAAGAAAAACCGGAGGAAAATGGGAATTACTCGGAAAATAATTGTGAATTGAGATTTGGGAAGTGGGAAAGTCCACAACTATAATTTCGAATCTGAAATCTGAAGTCTGAAATCTGAATTCCTAAATCTAAAACTCTTATGGAAATTAGAATTGATAAATGGTTATGGGCAGTGCGCCTTTTCAAAACGCGAAGCTTAGCCGCGGAAGCCTGCAAAAAAGGTAAGATATACGTAAATAACACCCCGATAAAACCCTCACGCGGTATAAAACCGGGTGATGTGGTAGGTGTTAAACAAGGTCCCGTACTCTATTCGTTCAAAGCGCTTGCGCCTATACAAAACCGTATCAATGCGAAACTGGTTCCCGAATTTAGAGAAGATGTAACCACGCCTGATCAATTAGAACTGATAGAACTCGGCAAAATAGCGGCGCAAACGGGCAGGGCTCGTGGTACGGGCAGACCTACTAAAAAAGAGCGACGCGAAATGGACGACTTTTTCGAACCGTTTTTTATGGAAGATGAAGAGGAAAATTAAATGTAACCGAGTAATTCCTATCCAAAAATCATCCTTTCCCTTGCACCAAGATATACCCCGAAAAAATCGTAACTACTCACCCCCTTTCAAAAAAAGTTGAGCAGTAAATGTTAAAATATA